>ENA-OOZR01001120-OOZR01001120.1-human-gut-metagenome-genome-assembly--contig:-NODE-1120-length-16152-cov-1.648630_pt1 | contig 16152 bp, 17 predicted proteins | sample MGYA00241045_ERZ501406 | MGnify/ENA primary metagenome ERZ501406 (study PRJEB25962, sample SAMEA2042920) | human gut metagenome | biome: human gut; feature: human-associated habitat; material: faeces...
GATGTACTAACAAGTAGACAATCCCGATATACTCAGAAATAACACTCTCTTCTATTCGATGAGAAAAATCCCATTTTTTGAGACACTGTAAAACATTATCAACATCTTCATCTTCAATTTCTTTATAAATATAATTCGGATTTTCTTTAACAAACGCATTAAAGTGATTTCTTCTCTTTTGCATTTTTTTTCCTGCCAAAGATTCTAGAGATTTTTTTGTATAGACATAATCATCAAAATCTTCATTATGCAAATACAAAAACTTATCTCCATATCTTTCTTTAATTAAACTCATAGATTCTTCAACAGCTAAATCGATTCTAAAAAGAAAGTTATGCTCTTTAGCATAGTTTTGCATATATTCGATTGCTTCATAGTAGTACTCTGGTTTGCAAAAAGGCATTGCAAAAAACTTTTCGTCTAAATATGTGTGTAACATAACCATGAAATTATCTTTTATTTCATAATATATTTCATATTCATGATCCCACATCATCATTGTGACAAAATTAGAATTATAGCCCTCATAATTTGCATCGTCTAAATATTTTTTTATTTTGTGATAATCGTTTAATAATAATTTTCGCATATTACTCCTATTGTTTTATTTACCTAGCATTGCATTAATAAATTGTTTGGCAGTTCTTCCTGAAAATCCACCGTGACGAATTTCCCAAGTTAATGCTTTTTGATGCAATTCGTTACGCTCCATCATTAAACCATATTGTTCGGCTAAACCATCAACAATATCTAAATAATTTTGACGATCTGGATGCATAAATAAAATTTTAACACCAAATCTTGAACTTAATGATGTTTTTTCTTGTTTAGCATCATTTACATTAACCTCATCCTGATCTTGACGATCACCCCATGTTTGTTTTACTAAATGACGGCGATTACTTGTTGCATAAATCAAAATATTATCAGGTTTCTTTTCTAACCCGCCTTCAATGACTGCTTTTAAGTATTTATACTCAATTTCAAATTCCTCAAACGATAAATCATCCATGAATAATACAAATTTATAATTACGTGACTGTAATTCTTGAATAATACTAGGAAGATTTATAAACTGATGTTTATAAACTTCTATCATTCTTAGACCATCTTTATAATATTCGTTTAATAAAGCTTTAATACTACTTGATTTACCAGTTCCACTATCACCGTATAATAAAACATTGTTTGCTTTTTTTCCTGCTAAAAATGCCTCGGTATTTTGGGTAAGTTTTTCTTTTTGGCTTTCATAACCAATCAACTGATCTAGTCGCCCATTACCTATATGTATTATAGGACTAATTTGCTCATTTTCATAACGAAATGCTTTATTTAATCCAAATTTTCCAACTCCATACGTTAAAAAGAAGTTTTCTAATACATTATAAAATGATTCAACATCATTACAGGCAGTTAAATTGTCCTGTAATGTTTTTGAAACTTCGAATAGTTCAATATTAATGACAGGCTTTGAAGGTGTGAATCCTGTTATCAAATTTTGTTGTGCTAATGGCAAGACACTAAAATCCGTATTAAACATTTTGAAAATAATCTTAAAATCATTCATAACAATTTCTTTTAAATTAGCAGCTATTGTTTTTTTTCTTTCTAATGCTAGAGTAAATGAATTTTCATTATTAATTAACAAATAAGTTAATAAACTATTAAATAGATTATCGTACAAGTTGTATTTTTCAGCTAATTTAATTAACAATGAAACAAATTTACTGCTATTTTCAAGTTTCCCATCTACTACTTCAGTATATAATGCAAAACACTCAGCAATATCTTTATTTTTATACAATGGATTAAAAACTATTAAATCATTCATTTTACATTTTCCTTTCAATATAATGAAAAAGACGAGTTAACGTCTTTTAATTTTTAAAACTATGAATTGGTGCAGGAATTCTACCACCACGATTAATAAATTCAGCACATCCAAATTGGTTTACTGGCATTACAGGTGCATAACCCAATAGTCCCCCAAATTCTACTACTTCACCAACATTTTTACCGATTACAGGAATAATTCTAACAGCTGTGGTTTTTTGATTGATCATACCAATTGCCATTTCATCGGCAATGATTCCAGATAAAGTAGTGACTGGAGTATCTCCAGGAATCGCAATCATATCAAGTCCAACTGAACATACACATGTCATAGCTTCTAATTTTTCAAGTGTTAATGCGCCACGGTTTACAGCATCAATCATACCTTGATCTTCACTGACTGGAATAAATGCTCCACTTAATCCACCAACATATGAAGAAGCCATAACGCCACCTTTTTTAACTTGATCATTCAAGATTGCTAATGCAGCTGTTGTTCCTGGAGCACCAACACTATCCAAGCCCATTCCTTCTAAACAATCGGCGATACTATCACCGATTGCTGGAGTTGGAGCTAATGATAAATCGATGATTCCAAAAGGAATCCCCAATTTTTCCGACGCTTCTAAAGCAACTAATTGACCTACGCGAGTAATTTTAAACGCAGTTTTCTTGATAATTTCACATAACTCTCCAAAATCTTTTCCTTTGGCATTGGCAATAGCATTTTTAACAACACCCGGACCACTAACTCCAACATTGATAATTGCGTCTGCTTCACTAACCCCATGGAAAGCCCCAGCCATAAATGGATTATCGTCAGGTGCATTGCATAAAACAACTAACTTAGCACAACCAATAGAATCATTTTCCTTAGTTAAATCTGCAGTTTCATGAATGATTTCCCCCATTAATTTTACTGCATCCATATTAATACCAGTTTTAGTTGATCCAACATTTACCGAACTACAAACATTACTAGTAACTTTCATTGCTTCAGGAATTGAACGAATTAATAATTCTTCCGCCTTTGTCATTCCTTTGGAAACAATTGCTGTATAACCACCGATGAAATTAACTCCAGTTTCATGAGCACATTTATCCAATGTTTTAGCAATTTTAACAAAGTCCGCTGTTGATTTGCAAGCATTAGAGCCAACAAATCCAATTGGTGTTACTGAAATTCTTTTATTGACAATAGGAATTCCATATTTCATTTCGATTTGTTTACCCGTAGAGACTAGATTCTTAGCTACGGTAGTAATTTTTTTATAAATATTTTCACATAAAACATCAATATCATGATCCATACAGTCCAATAAACTGATCCCTAATGTAATTGTTCTCACATCAAGATTTTCTTGCTCAATCATTTTATTTGTTTCTGCTACTTCAAATAAATTAATCATTCCGATTCTCCTTAAATACGATGCATTTTATTAAAAATGTTTTCATGTTGTAATTTAATATTTACTCCGATTTCTTCACCTAATTTATCTAAATCTTCACAGATAGTTCCAAATTCTTCGGTAATTGAACTTAGTTCTACAATCATCATCATGTTAAAATAACCTTGAATGATAGTTTGAGAAATATCCAAGATATTAACTTGTTTTTCCGCTAAAAAACTACAAACCTTAGCAATAATTCCTACTTGATCTTTTCCTACTACTGTAATAATCCCCTTTTGCATACTATTACCTACCTCCTAATTATTTAGGATATTATATCATAGTTGTATACAATATAAAACCCCTATTTCTTGAAATTTCGTCAAAATAAAAACGGATAAATTTTATCCGTTTTTATTTAATCGTAAGGAATTATCTTCCCATTAATTTTTTAGCAAATTCGTAAACAGCTTTACCATTCATCATTCCGTAATCTTTCATTTCAATTACATCATAAGGAATATCTTTTCCAGTATCTGCAATAATTTTTTCAACTTCTTTTTTTGCATATCTAACTTGTGGGCCAAGTAATACACAATCTACAGTATCAATAATTTTTTCACCTTCTGTCAAAGGTAAAGCAAAGATTTCTACTTCTTCTCCAGCTTCTTTTGCTGCTACTTCCATTTTTGTTACTAATAAACTAGTAGACATACCTGCAGCACATACTAACATAATTCTTGTTGCCATAACTAACTCTCTCCTTTATTGTTAAATTTCATATAAAAAGGGCATCACAAAAAACGCCCGTTTTATCTTTTGTTATTTCAGTTTAAGCTTTTTGATTACCCAATCATTTTCATTGCAGCTTCAAATACAGCTTTACCGTTCATAGTTCCATAATCTCTCATATCGATTACATCAACAGGGATAGCTCCTGCTTTACGTCCAGCAGCCAATTTTTCAATAGCAGCTTTTTGGAATCTAACTTGTGGGCCAAGTAAAATACAATCTACTTCTTCTAATACTCTTGGTGCATCAGAGAATGGTAATGCAAAAATTTTACATTCAACACCTGCATCTTTAGCAGCACCTTCCATTTTTGTTACTAGTAAGCTAGTAGACATACCTGCTGAACACACTAATAAAATAGTTTTCATAATAATATACACTCCTTTTTTTTTACCTAAATTAATTTTACACCGAATGGCTTAGAATGTAAACACTTTCTTGGCTGAAATGCTTTATTTTTTTACAATTAAAAATGAATTTTTTAGTAAAAAATAACTTCTACTCTTAGTTAATAAATCTTGCCATTTTAAAATTTTCCTTGTTAGAATCATCAATTTTTAAAGCTCTTTAACACCGTTTTTTTGAAGTGAAATTATAAAAAAAGAATCTAAAAATTTTAATTTTTCTTTTATAAAATATTTCAAATAAATCTTTTTTTATAGTATAACAGACGCTATTCTTCTGTACTTGTCTAGACCATTGGTGTCAAAGAATAATTATCTTTATTTTTATCCTTTTTCAAATATGTTATGATAGATAAAGAAGGAAGTGATTTTACATGCAGGTATTAGTAATTAGTGATACTCATTTACAAAATGAATTATTTCAAAAAATTAATCAAACATATCCTAAGATGGATTATTATTTACATTGTGGAGATTCATCCTTAAAAAAAGATGATTTCTTGTTAAACAAATATTATACTGTAAAAGGTAATCATGATGATGAAGATTTTCCAGTCAATATTATTTTAGAAATTGGAAAATATCGCTGTTTAATTACTCATGGAAATGCTTACGATATATACTACGGAAATGATAAAATAAAGCAATATATGATTGCTAATAATATTGATATCTGTTTTCACGGACATACTCATGTTCCTGCATATACCCAAATTGGTAACCGTTATATTATTAATCCAGGCAGTGTGATGATCAATCGAGGTTCATATGGTTTCGGAACCTTTGCAATCGTGGAAATCGGTGATACTATAAAAGTAAATTATTATAATAGTGAAACTTTTGAAGAATGCTCAAAAATGGTTCTAGACGATGGAAAAATCGTTTTAGAAGAATTTAAGCAAATACTAAAATAGAAGTGAGATTTAAAATTTCTCACTTCTATTTTTTTCTTCATTTCGCTTACGCTTATATTCAATCATAAACATTACTTCTTTTAAATCTTCATCCGGTAACTCTGTTAACAACCGTGCGATATTAGCAATATTATAGTAGTCGTATTTTTTACCACTCATTATTTCTTCTACACTTCGTCCATACAAGTTAGAAAATATTCTTAATTCCCCTACTGTAATATCCCTCTTACCATTTTCAATATCTGAAATGGCTGAATGTGGTACTTTTAAATAAGCAGCAACATCCTTTTGTGTCAGGTGTTTGAAATTCCGATAAGATTTTAATCGTGCCGCTAAATCTTTATCAATCATCATTATACCTCCGATAAATAGATTTTAGCATTTTCCTTATTTTTCTTCAATAAGATTTTGTATATTTATAATTTATTTCGACAAATAATAATTTTTATTTATATAATTAGATAATTAGTCATAAAAATATCCATTAGTTAGTTTTGTTTTTAAACTAATTTGTCGAGGTTTAGCAAACATAATATTATTTTTGAAATCCCTAAATACAGCTTTGGTGATTTCTGGTGCTTCATTACTAAATGAAAGCAAAATAAAATCAACTTCTAGTTTTTCTAAATGATCAATGTAAAGACAGTGACTATTGAATATTAAGTTATTACAGTCTTGATCTGGGAAAATATCAAATTGTTCACCTTTACGATCAATTAAAGTAAACTTTCCTTGTTTACAAAGATTACATTTGATTTTTTTACAATTAAAATAATGATCACTTATTAAGCAGTGTTTTAGATGCATATTGATTGTTTTGCCATACACTGTCATTATAATATTTTGTTTAATATTATTTAAATGATTAACTTGTTTTCTACTCATCTCGAGAGAAAGAATAGCATCATGATTATTAAAATAATTCAAAGCATAGCTATTATAAAGGTTGAAAGTACTATCTAAAATACATTTTTTATCTTTAAAAATTTGTAATGCTCCATAGTCACCTACTAAAATACTATTTATCTTATTGTATGAGACACTATTTTTAAACTTGATTAAAATATCCTGATTATTCAAAAAGCTTGTAAATGGGATTATTTCTTTATTTACAGAATGCGCTAAACTTATAGCTTCATCAAGTTCTTCGTTGATAGGAAAATAATATGCATCCACTTCCTCTGTTAACAATGCTTTTAATTGTGCCAAATTATAAATTTTTACCACAATCCCTTTAATTTGTTTATTAATATGATTATGTTTAGTTTTAATCATTGGTTTTTTAACTTTTTTTATCTTTACTATCATATTAGAAAGTTCATCTATTGCTTGACGACGCATTTCATTAATTTCTTTAATACTAAAAAAACCATTATCAGGAAAGTCAATAGTAATATCATTTGCCTTAAATACTGTATTTCCTAATTTTCCTAATTGTTGTCTGATTCTTTGAGGATCTAATGGCAATTTAGCTGCTGATTCAATTAGAAGATTAGAAACTTTTTCAACTTTTAAATCTTTATAGTTGATGGTTAATCGTGCTGGTTCGTTGATTTGACCTGAAAATGCCATAGTTACTGTATTTTTAATATTTTCATTTTTATAACTTGCTAAAGCTTCATTGATTAGATCTATATCAATAACCTTATATACTGTTTCATTCTTTTTTACTGGGGTATTCAATTCGATTTCAACAATATCACCAGCATTGCCTTGATTAATCAAATTATTAAATAAATATAACTTTGTAATAGTTCGAGTAAACCCAACACTCTTGAAATTAATCCGATCTCCTTGTTTCAACTTATCTTGTAATTGAATTTTTACAATTTTTCGATGTTTATCATAATCTATCACTGTACCAACTTCAATTCCTCGGTTTCCAGGATAATCTTTAGCCACAAAATTTTGATCTTTTAAAATATATCCACCAGTGAATCCACGGTTGAACATTTGCTTCATTTTTTTTATACGCTGCTCAAATGCATTAACTGTCGTATTTTTTAAATATGCATCTATTGCTTCACGGTATTGTTTAACGATTGTAGCAACATACTCAGGTCGTTTCATCCGTCCTTCTATTTTAAATGATGTAACACCAGCATCAATTAATTGCCCAATATTCTCAAAGGTACATAAATCTTTAGGTGATAATAAATAGCTTGGAATTTTATCTAAATTCATACTATCTTTTTGCAATTTATAAGCGAGCCGACAAGGCTGTCCACAAGCGCCTTTGTTTCCACTTCTTTTAGCAATCATACTCGACATTAAACACTGTCCCGAATATGACATACATAGAGCACCATGAACAAACACCTCAATATCTAGAATTGTGTTTTGACAAATATCAGCTATTTCATCAAGTGTATTTTCGCGCGCTAAAACAACACGATCAACACCAGCATCTTCAAAATATTTAACTGCTGACAAATTATAAATACTAGTCTGTGTTGACATATGAATTTCAAAATCTGGAAAGTATTGTTTAACAAAACTCATCAGTCCGATATCTTGAATAATTAAAGCATCAACTTTTATTGTTTGTAAAAACAAAAGATAATCTTGTAGTTTTTCAAACTGATTATCTTCATATAAAGTATTTACAGTTACATAAATTTTAACGTTGCGTAAATGGCCATATGCAACTGCAGCTTGTAATTCCTCGCGATTAAAGTTTGTTGCAAAAGCTCTGGCACTAAATTCATTTCCTCCTAAATAAATTGCATTTGCACCATTTTGAACCGCTGCTACTAAAGCTTCATAACTTCCAGCTGGAGCAAGTAATTCTATATTTTGCATATGTATTAATGCTCCGTTTCTGCAATTAATGCTATACACATTTTAGCTGACGCTTGGGATGCTTTTTTTAAATATTCATCAAATTGGACAGAAGAATCTCCCTTACCAAAAACATCACTTAAAGAACGTGTAATAATAAAACTAGTCCCGAATTTATAGCATGTTTGAGCAATTGCTGCTGCTTCCATTTCAGTACATTTTGCATCAGGAAAATTATTTTTAATGCGTGTTGCTACTTCCGGTGTAGCAACAAATTGGTCACCAGAAACAATTAAACCAATTTCGCAATTTAAATTTAAGTTTGATAATATTGTTTTAGCTTGAGTAATTAGTTGACGATCTGCTTCTATTCTTGGGGGTAAACCTGGAACTTCACCAATCACTCGATTGGGAAATGCCGTAATATCAAAATCATGTTGACAAACTTCATTAGAAATAACTATATCCCCAACTTCTTGAGTTAAACACAGTCCACCAGCAGAACCGATATTTATGACATAATCTATTTTATAGTTAGTCAGTAATAAAGTAGTACAAATAGCAGCATTAACTTTTCCTACTCCACCCAGTAACAAAACGACTTGGCGCTCTTTTATCGTTCCTTGATAAAATGTACAATCAAGAATAGAGCGTGTTTCAGTAATCTCCATATATTCTTTAATTGCTGCCACTTCTTCTTCCATTGCTCCGATAATTCCAATCATTCTACTTACCTCCCCTTCTTTTATGACATATAAAAATAATTCTTTGTGATTTATCATGATATTCCTCAAACTCACCATAATATTGTACATCCGTAAAACCTGCCTGTTTCAATAAGCTAAGATAAATTTCAATATCGTAAGTTTGCTGATAATGCATTTCTTTTATATGTTCATTATTTTCCTTATCAATTATCTCAATTTCATGTTCCACTTTACCAAGAGCAGTCTTTTCTACATGCCATTTAAAATAGAAATCATCAGCATCTTCTTCTTCAAAATAGCCATCTAGAATTTCATCCATCTTATAAAGACTATCAACATCAAATATAAAGGTTCCATTATATTTTAGTGATTCATATACATTTTTAAAAGTTCTTAATACTTTCTTTTTACTCAAAACATAATTAATTGAGTCACAAAGGCATAAAATCAAATCTACTGCTTTATCGGTTACAAAATCAGTCATATCAACTCGACCTAATAAAAGATTAACATCTGCTTCCATTGCTTTCAAACGTGAAACTTCAAGCATATCTTTAGAAAGATCAGTTGCATAAATCTCTTTACCTGCTTTAGCTAAACGAATTGCAATTTCACCAGTTCCACACCCAAGTTCAAGCACGCTTTTAAAATCAGCGTGCTCATTTATAAACTTGAAATAATCATCATAAAATTGTTCATCCATTAAGCTGTCATAGTAATAAGCAAAATTTTCGTATGACATTAAGCTAAATATTTTGATACGTCAATTCGTGGCATATCAGACCATAATTTCTCAAGATTATAACTGTTTCGTTCGTCAGCATCAAATATATGCACAACGATATCACCATAATCCATCAATAACCACTTGCTATTGCGTAACCCTTCAATTTTTTTAACTTCATAACCATTTTCATGACAGCTGTCTTCGACACTGTCACGTAAAGCATTCATCAATCTCTCGTTACTTGCTGAACAAATCACAAAAGTATCAAAAATAGGACTAGCTAACTGCATGTCAATTACTACAATGTCCTCTGCTAATTTATCATCTAATGCTTTTATAATTACTTCTAATTTATTCATTAATATCTCCTTTTGCATATTTATTATAAATTTCAAAAAAACATTCATCAATTTTTCGCCCTTTTTCATGGGAAAAATCATAAAAATCTTGTAAACACCCTTTAAAGCCAGCAACTACATCTTTTTTGCATAATGCAATTTTTTTTGAAGAATCGTAATCTCGACTTGGATCGTATTTATCAGCTTCATAAATACACATATCAAGTTTTGACATATATAAAGAAGCAGTTGTATGATGCCTAATTGCTTGTAATATTTCAGGATCATCAACTAAATACTCATTTTTTGCAACATATTCAGATAACCATTGATGCCAAACCGCCTCTGGTTTATTAAGATAATCTGGATAATTTTTTTGCATTATTACAACAGCTTCATCATGAGGCATTTCTTTAGCAATATCATGAAGCATTCCTGCTACATATGCTTTTCTACCATCTAGATTATTAGCTAATGCAATTTCTTTAGCTAAATGAGCCATGCTCACTGTATGACGATAGCGTTTTAAAGACATTTTATTTTTCACAATTGTTTCTAAATAAATACCATTATTAACAATATATTTTAAAACTTCAGGATTTAAAGCATGTAATGCACCATTCCGGATATTATTACTAGCGTCATCACTGGCAACCAAATCTAAGTGAATAAAATTATATTTATCTAAATTATCATTAATTTGATAACCTATGCGATCGAATACCACTAATTGAGCTAATTGACTCAATTCTTTAGCAGCAATCCATTTATGATATAAACTTGCTTGATCCATTCCCATCATAAAATATAACTGATCATTTGGATATATTTTTTTTAGATATCTAATTGTATCGATCGTATAATTTTTTTTACTACTATCTTGATCAATCTCGTAGCGGCAAATTTCAACATTTTTATAGCGCTTTAAAGCAATTTCCAACATCGCTAATCGTTGTTGTTTAGTTGCTCCTGTAGAGTCTTTCCATGGGTTGTTAGCAGTCGGCATAACTAAAATTTTATCTAACTTTAATTGCCTGATTGACTCTTCAATCACGCGTACATGAGAACGATGAATTGGGTCAAAACTACCGCCAAAAACACCTATTTTTATCATGGTAATTTATAAATTTCCTTTTCACTTGGGCGATATAAAATAATTGTTCTTCCTAAAATTTGCACAACATCTGCTTTTGTTTTCATACTTAACTCTAGCGCAATCTCATTTTTTGAATCAGCACATGATTCAAGAATTTTTACTTTGATCAATTCATGAGCTTCTAGAGCATCGTCAATACCTTCAATTTGAGTTTGATGAACTCCTTCTTTACCAATTTGAAAAATAGCATTTAAATTATGTGCTATCCCTCTTAAATATCTTTTTTGCTTTCCTGTTAACATAACCCGATTCCTTTCTAAATTAATGCTTCTCTAATAAAAACACCAACACCTTGTGGTGCATGAACTCTAACATTGGCATTGGGACAATTAACACTGACAAATCCTAGACCGGAAATAACAATATCAATTTTACCCTCTGGTAATTTAAAATCATAACTTGCCATTTCATTAATATCCTTAATACTTTCAATTTCCGGCATCAGAGTCAAGTGCCGATTATATAAATTATCACTGTTTCCCAATTTAGTTCTATGAATTTTTAATAATTTTGGAAAAAAACAAGTAAAAGAACTACGCGGTCCTTTAATGAAATCAACGCGTGCCAACCCACCAAAATATAGTGTTTGTTGGTCGTTTAATTGAAAATTAATTGGTCTTAATTCGCTTTTAGGAATAATTATTCTCAAATCTTCATCTTTAACTAAATGAGCCATCTGATGATTATTAATGATACCAGGCGAATCATATAAATAATTTTTATCATCTAGTGGAATTTCAATTAAATCAAGCGTTGTTCCAGGAAATTCACTTGTTGTTATTAAATTATCAGTTACTCCTGCATAATGTTTTAATAAAGAATTAATCAACGAAGATTTCCCGACATTAGTAACTCCAACAATATAAACATCTCGACCATGACGATATTCATTAATCTTATCTATTAATAAATCTAAATTATAATTTTTGGTTCCACTTGATAAAATAACGTCAATAGGTTTAATTCCTGACTCTTTCAACTGTCTTCTTAGCCAATGCTCGATTTTACGATCTTTTAGTGATTTTGGCAAAATATCTCGTTTGTTTCCAAGAACTAAAATATCATTATTATTAAGATGCCGTGATAATCCATTTATTAAGCTGCCATTATAATCAAATAAATCAACTAAATAAACAACAAGACAATCATGATTTCCGATTTCTTGAAGAATTTTTAAAAAATCATCACTAGTAAGATCTGTTTTTTGTAATTCATGATAATTTTTTAAGCGAAAACAGCGTTTACAAAGAATTACATCTTTTTCTAAAGCATTTTTAGGCACAAAACCTATCTTTTTTTCGTCTTCACTTTGAATTATGGCTCCACAGCCAAAACATCTAATCTCTTTAGTCATACTATCTCCTTTTCAAACCACTCCCATTGTACCTTATTTTAAGCCAATTTTAAAGTAAATAATCGTTAAAATAAAACTTGGTATAATTTTATTTATTTGGATGAATATAAAGATTTTTGTCCTAAATTAAAAGATTGACAATATATATGTATTAGAGGTGAAATATAAATGTTTTCAACATTATTATCCTTACTTACTAATGGTTTCTTTGTCTCATACATTAAATCAAAATCTTTTGAGTTACCACTAACAGCTAAAGAGGAAGAAAGATATCTTGAACAGTTTTTTAATGGTGACAAAGAGGCTCGGAATGTTTTAATTGAAAGAAATTTAAGATTGGTAGCTCATATTGCTAAAAAATACGAGAACAATAAAGATATGCAGGAAGATCTGATTTCAATTGGAACAATAGGACTGATTAAAGCAGTCGATAGTTATAAACAAAACCATAAAACTAAGTTAGCCACTTATGCTTCCAGATGTATTGAAAATGAGATATTAATGCATCTTAGAACTAATAAAAAGACTAACTTAGATATTTCATTAAATGAGACAATCGGTATTGATAAGGATGGCAGTGAAATAGTTTTAGGTGATATCATTGCCGCAAAACAAGAGGAGTTTATCGATATAGTAGATAAAAAGGATACTTTAGATAAATTTACAACATATTTTAGTGTTCTTGAACCCCGCGAAAAAGATACTTTGATTATGCGTTATGGCTTGAATAATACCAAAAAGTATACTCAAAAAGATATTGCTAAAAAATTAAATATCTCACGTTCTTATGTTTCACGTCTTGAAAAACGTGCATTAATTAAATTATTGCGTGAACATATGAAAGAAAAACCGTAAATTATATAATTTACGGTTTAAAAATCATCTTCTTTTAGAATATCTTCTAGAGATATTTTTTCATATTTAATTGGTTCTGTTTTTTTGGGTACTTTAACAACCGCTTTATTTTTGGTAGTTTCAACCTCATCACTTTCAAAATCATCTAATAAGGTATGCTCTTTGGGTTGTTTAAAGATTTCTAAATCAACTTCGGTTTTCTTAGCTACATCATAATCACTTGTTGAAATTGGAGAATTTATATAAACATCATCAATTGCTTGATTAGCCGTTAATTTATTAGCTACACTTGGTTTTTGCTCAAGATTAGCATTATTATAGTCAGTTGCTTTAAATTCAAATGAAGTCTGATCGTTTAAAGTGACTGTAATTAATTGTGAATTATCAACAATTACGGAATCTTTTACATAAATAATTTTAGATTTAGGATTCTTATACAATAAAGTTCCTTTTGTAGCACGATTGCAAGGTGTTATATCGCCAATTTTAATTCGTTTAACCCCACCTTCTTCGCTAATAACGATTAATGAACTGCTAACTAATGGATTAAAAATATTGAGACTAACTAACTCATCATTTTTTAAATTTACAGCTCTAATCCCAGCGGCTTTGATTCCAACGATTGAAACTTCTTGCTCTGAATATAATGCTCCATACCCAGCTTTAGTCGTTAAGATAATTCCTTGATTATTATCAGTCAATTTAACATCGACTACCCGATCATCATTCTTTAATCCCATACATTTAAGGGGCTTTGAATATCGAGTAACTTCAAAATCTTTTAAATTCGTCCGTTTGATTTGACCATTTTTTGTTGCTAGCATAACATACAATGGTAAATTAAAATCTTTTACCAAAATAGTTCCGATGATTTTTTCACCAGCATTTAGTTTTACTAAATAACTAACATGTTTACCAGCATCTTTCCATTTAAATTCTTCAATCTTATGAACTGGAATAAAGAGATAATTTCCAGCATCAGTAAACAGCAATAAATGATCTAACGTATTGGCTTGATACATTGAAACTAGATAGTCATTTTCTTTTTTGCCGAACGGAATACCTTCACTAGCCTTGATAGAACGATTACTAATTCGCTTAATATATCCATCACGGGTAATAGAAACATTGATATCCTCAGATAGGATCATTGCTTTCTCATCTATTTTAATTTCTTGAACCTCATCACGAATTTTTGATAGACGTGGCATTGGATATTTTTTCTTAATACCTTTTAATAACTTTACGTAGAACCTCATCACTGTTTAAAATATTATTTAAATATGCAATTCGATTATCTAATTCTTTATTTTCATTTTCCAATGTGACAATATCAGTGTTTGTTAAACGATACAATTGTAACATTACAATTGCTTCAGCTTGTTTTTCGCTAAAACCATATTTTTCAATCAAGTTATTTTTAGCATTGCTTTTATCTTTTGATTGTCTAATTGTTTTTACAACCTCATCTAAAATTGAAATTGCTTTAATCAATCCTTCAACGATATGTTTACGCTCATTAGCCTTATTAAGATCATGAATTGAACTTCGTGTAACAACATCTATTTGATGTGCAATATAGCCATCTAAAATCTCAATTACCCCCATTAAGACTGGTCGCTTATCTTTGATTGCAACCATATTATAGTTGTAATTTTTTTGTAGATCAGTATTTTTGTATAGATAGTTAAGAGTATTTTGTACATTTATATCCTTTTTTAAATCAATAACAATCCGTAATCCAGTACGATCAGATTCATCACGAACTTCGATAATTCCATCGATATTGCGATTAAATCGAATTTCATCAATTTTACGAACTAATTCTGCTTTGTTTACTTCATAGGGAATTTCAGTAATAACGATTTTATTCATCGTTTTCTCTTCAATCATTTCACTAGTACTACGAACAATCACTTTCCCACGGCCACTTTTAAAGGCATTTAAAATTCCTTGTTTTCCTTCAACAATAGCTCCAGTTGGAAAATCTGGACCTTTAATAAATTCCATTAGTTTTTCCAAAGAACAGTTAGGGTATTTAATTCGATGAATCGTTGCATCGATTACTTCTTCAAGATTATGTGGAGGAATATCTGTTGCATAACCGGCCGATATTCCCGTTGCACCATTTACTAATAAATTTGGATAGGCCGCTGGTAATACAGTTGGTTCATATTCTGTATCATCAAAGTTTAAAGACATTAATACTGTATCTTTATCTAAATCTTTTAGTAATTCAACAGCAATTGCTGATAGACGAGCTTCAGTATAACGCATTGCTGCTGCCGGATCGTTATCAATAGATCCATTATTTCCTTGCATATCAACTAATGGAACACGCATTTTCCAATCTTGGGATAAACGGACCATTGCATCATATACTGATGTGTCTCCATGAGGATGATAATTACCAATAACGTTCCCAACTGTTTTTGCTGACTTACGATATGGTTTTGAATATAAATTTCCTTCTTTATACATCGAATAAAGAATCCGGCGCTGTACTGGTTTTAAACCATCACGAACATCAGGTAAAGCACGATCTTGAATAATATATTTAGAATATTTTCCAAAGCGGTCACCCATGATAGTTTCTAATGACATAATTATTTTTTTATCCACGCTTATTTTCTCCTTACTCAATTGCAAAATTATCTTCTAATGTAAATTGGACATTTTGTTCAATCCATTCTCGTCTTGGTTCTACTTTATCACCCATTAATACAGAAACTCGACGTTCAACAATTGCCGCATCTTCAATTGATACTTGAATTAAAGTCCGAGTTTCTGGATTCATAGTTGTTTCCCATAATTGAGAAGCATTCATCTCCCCAAGTCCTTTATACCGTTGTACATTATATCCACGACCAATTTTCTTCTTTGCTTCTTCTAATTCGTCT
>ENA-OOZR01001151-OOZR01001151.1-human-gut-metagenome-genome-assembly--contig:-NODE-1151-length-15734-cov-2.282480_pt1 | contig 15734 bp, 9 predicted proteins | sample MGYA00241045_ERZ501406 | MGnify/ENA primary metagenome ERZ501406 (study PRJEB25962, sample SAMEA2042920) | human gut metagenome | biome: human gut; feature: human-associated habitat; material: faeces...
GGCCTTCCATCTGTTTGCCGGGGGCGCGGCGTTCCGGCTTAAAAGGAAGAACGTGCGCGACAGCCGGAGGGTGATGTAGGCAAAAGCTGCGATGGCTGTCAGTCCCAAGGCGATGGGAAGGTAATAGGACGTTTCGCCGAATACCATTCCCGCCGTGGTGCCCGCGTAGTCGAACCAGTTGAATATGGAGGAATTGATGGGCTTGAAGAAGTAGGCGAAATAAGGGATATTGGCTGCGGAAATGATGAAACACAGCGAATAGAAAAAGATGAAGAAGAGCGCAGAGGAGCGGTAAAGCCAACGGGCGGTGTAGCCGAACCATCCGGCTATCCAGAATACCGCCAACGGCAGCAGCAGGATGTAACAGGCGATGACGTTGTCGAACCAGAGGCCGCGCAGGAACGCCACGCTTTGCAAGGCATAGTCTTCCGATATCTCTTTCGGGAAATCATAGTCTGTGGCGATAAAAAGCGCGACACGGAGTCCGAAGAAGAACAGCAATGCTACGAGATGTACACTTAAAAGGTAACCTATCGAGCGGATGAAACGCCCGGCAAAAAGTCTTTTCATCATGATGACGAGGATGTTAATTTTCTGTAATTGGTCGCGAAATTAGGAAAAAAGTTTGTATCTATATAAAATCAGCCGCTACTTTTTTCTTTTTAAAAGTTGAAAAATGCTTTTTGCCTTGGCAGAAAAGAATTATCTTTGCGTCCGTTATTATAAATAAGTTTGGGAGCGCGTGCGAGGAACGCGAAAAACACTTCAACTATGGACAAGAAAAAGATAATCATCATTGCTTCGGTCGTAGTCTTGCTCCTTTGTGCGGGATTAGGCTACATGGTCTATTCTTACATGCAGGAGAGTGCGGAGAAAGAGGAAATGCTGAAACTGGCGGAAATGGATAAAAGGGAGATGGAAAACGAATATGCCCGTTTTGCCCAGCAGTACAGCGAAATGAAAACGCAAATCAACAATGATTCGCTGATCGCCCAGTTGGATAAGGAGCAGCAACGGACGGAAGAGTTGTTGGCTGAATTGAAGCAAGTGAAAGCCACTGATGCGGCCGAAATCATGCGTCTGAAAAAAGAATTGGCCACGTTGCGCAGCATCTTGAGAAGCTATGTGCATGAAATAGATTCGTTGAACCGGGTAAACGAGCAGCTTCGTAGCGAGAACCAACAAGTGAAAGCCCAGTACACCCAGGCTACGCAGACTATCACGAACCTGTCTACGGAAAAGGAAACGCTGAGCGAGAAGGTGGCCATCGCTTCCCAACTGGATGCCACGGGTATTTCTATGGTCGGACAGAACAAGCGTGGGAAGAAGGCCCGTAAAGTCAAGGATGTGAAGAAGTTTGTCGTCAACTTTGTCATTGCGAGGAACATTACGGCACAAGCCGGAAACCGGAGTATTTATGTGCGCATCACCAAACCGAACAACGAAGTGCTGACGAACGGAGGAACGTTTGTCTATGAGAACCGGAACTTGGAGTATTCTGCTAAAAAGGATATCGAATATAACGGAGAAGCTACGTCGGTGACGGTATATTGGGACGTCAATGAGTTTTTGAGCAAGGGCACTTATCGCGTGTCGGTTTTTGCCGATGGGCATAATATCGGAAACGCAAGCTTCAACTATGAGAAGTAGAAATGTTGAGTAATGTGCAATATGTACGAAAATAGGTTAAATCATGAGGATTTGACCTATTTTTGTTATACTTTTGCATCGTTGCCTATGCAATTTTCAGGTGACGATCAAGCGGAATATTAAAAACAGACAAGATGAAAAGACTTTTCGGCTTTTTGATTCTCGCGGCTTTTTTCAGCATGTTACACGCGCAGCGTGTGCTCAGCCTGGATAGTTGCCGGAATATGGCCATTGCAAACAACAAGAGCCTGCTGATAGCCAAAGAAAGGATGCGGAAGGCACATTATGACCGGAAAGCGGCATTTACCAACTTCCTTCCGGATTTCTCGGCCACGGGAACGTACATGTATTTCAGTGATGAAATTTCATTGTTGAACGACGGGCAGAAATCGGCTCTGAACCACATGGGAACCTCGTTGCAGCAAGGGTTGACACAGGCGGCTACTCCTATCATCCAGCATATCGCACAGACGAATCCCCAGTTGGCGGCTTCTTTGCAGCAGGCCATACAGAGCGGAAAACTGGACGGTATGTCCACGGCTTTAAACCAGTTGGGCAATGAACTGACGGATGCCTTGCGGACGGATACCCGCAACATGTGGGCCGGAGCTGTGACACTGATGCAACCTTTGTATATGGGGGGTAAAATCAGGGCTTACCACCGTATCACGAAGTTTTCCGAAGCCTTGGCGCGTACGCAGCATGATGCCCAGTTGCAGGATTTGATTCTCAACACGGACGATGCCTATTGGACAGTCGTGTCTTTGAGCTATAAGAAAAAGATGGCGGAGAGCTTCCTGGACTTGGTAAACCGTCTGGACGGCGATGTGGAGAAGATGATACGGGAAGGAGTGGCTACCAAGGCGGACGGATTGACGGTAAAGGTGAAAGTAAACGAAGCTGAAATGTTATTGACTAAGGTTGACAATGGTTTGGCTTTGTCTAAAATGGTGCTTTGTCAGTTGTGTGGTATGGATTTGGACACGAAGTTCACGCTGACGGATGAAAATCGCGAGTTAGCGAGCGCAGAGACAAGCTCGCTTGCCTCTGCCGAGCGTGAGCGATTTATGCAAAGCCGGACGGATTTGCAAGTGTCGGAGACGGTACCCGATGATGCCGTACAACGGGCGTGGACTAATCGTCCGGAATTGAAAAGTTTGGATTGGGCTCATAAGATATACGAAGACAAAGTACGGGTGGTTCGTTCGGAAATGCTGCCTTCGTTGGCTTTGACCGGTGGGTATTTGGTTTCCAATCCTTCATTGTTGAACGGTTTCGAGAATAAGTTCCGTGGGATGTGGAACGTGGGCATCATGCTTTCCGTGCCTATTTTTCATTGGAATGAGGGTATATATAAGGTAAAGGCCGCCAAAAGTGAAGTCAATATCGCCCGTTTGCAGCAGACCGAAGCGCAGGAAAAGATTGAATTACAGGTCAATCAAAGTCTGTTTAAGAATACGGAAGCACAAAAGAGACTGGCTTTGTCGGAGAAGAACATGGAAAAAGCGGAAGAGAATCTCCGTTATGCCGATAAGGGATTCAAGGAAGGAGTGGTTCCCGTGACGAATGTCATGGAAGCCCAAACCGCCTGGCTTTCTGCCCAGTCGGATAGGATTGATGCACAGATAGACTTGAAATTGGCACAGACTTACCTGCAAAAGGCTATGGGTACGTTAGGCCCGGGATTATAATGAGAATGAAACCTTGACGATAATAAAATGTAAATGGATGTATGGAACTCAAGAAACAAAATAATAATGTGATATGGGCGTTGGTAACGCTCGTGGTGATCATTGCGGCCGTGGCTGTGGCAGGCATGCTTCTGTTGGGGCATGACGATGAGTCGATTCAGGGACAAATGGAGGCGTCTGAATATAGGGTTTCCAGTAAGGTGCCGGGTAGGATATTGCATTTCTATGTGAAAGAGGGCGATCACGTGAGAGCCGGGGATACGCTGGTCGTATTGGAGGCTCCGGATGTGGCTGCCAAACTGTCGCAGGCCGAAGCAGCCGGTCAGGCAGCTCAGGCGATTAAAGAGAAAGCCGACCGCGGGACGCGGGCAGAACAGTTGCAGGGGGCATACGAGATGTGGCAAAAGGCGAAAGCCGGTCTGGACATCGCTGAGAAGTCTTATCGTCGGGTCGACCGTTTGTTCGAAGAAGGAGTGATGAGCGCGCAGAAGCGTGACGAGGCTTATGCGAATTACCAGGCGATGAAAGCCACGGAACGCGCCGCGCGGGCACAGTACGAAATGGCGTGTAACGGGGCACAGCGTGAGGACAAGGAAGCGGCAGCCGCACAAGTCGCACGTGCGAAGGGGGCGATTGCCGAGGTGGAGTCTTACATGAAAGAGACTATATTATTGGCGCAGATGGACGGTGAAGTCTCCGAGATTTTCCCCGAAACGGGGGAATTGGTCGGTACGGGAGCGCCTATCATGAACATTACGATGCTGGACGACCGTTGGGCGACATTCAATGTGCGTGAGGATTTGTTAAGCGGTTTGACCGTAGGAAAAGAATTCACGGCGTACGTGCCTGCTTTCGGTAAAGACATCAAACTGAAAGTGACTTACATGAAGGACCGGGGAACTTATGCGGCATGGAAAGCTACCAAAACCACCGGACAATTCGACCTGAAAACGTTTGAGGTGCGTGCGGTTCCGGTGGGAGTGAAGGAAGTGCTTCGTCCGGGCATGTCGGTCATCATCAAACGATAAGGAGGCAACGGGCATGCAGGCGTCTCATGGTATAACAGGCATTATGGTGCGTGAGTTACGGCGGCTGGTTTCCCGGCCGTTGTACCTTTGTTGTATGGTAGCGGCTCCACTCCTTTGTTGCCTGTTCTTTACCACGCTGATGTACGAGGGGTTGCCCAAGGATATGCCCGTGGGAGTGGTGGACGAAGACAATACGTCCACTACGCGGGAAATATTGCGTAACATGGATGCTTTCAGCCAAGTGCACCTGACAGAAGATTATGCCTCGGTCAGTGAGGCGCGGCGAGCCATGCAACAAGGTAAAATTTATGCTTTCTACTATATTCCGGAGGGCACTACCGAGAAGATTTTGTCGAGCCGGCAGCCCACGGTGTCTTTTTATACCAATAACAGCCTGCTTATTGCCGGCTCGTTGATATATCGTGATTTACGTACGATGTCCGTATTGGCCAATGCTTCGGTCGGCTTGCAGACGTTGCAGGCCAAAGGAATGGACGAGCGTACGGCTATGGCTTTCTTGCAACCGATCGTCATCGACACGCACGCCTTGTCTAACCCGTGGCTGAACTATTCGGTTTATTTGAACAATACGATTCTGCCCGGCATCTTGATGATTATGATATTCATGGTCACGGTCTTTGCCATCGGGAGCGAAATCAAGGAGGGTACCGGGAAGGAGTGGTTGGCCATGGCGGACAACCGGATGTGGAATGCCCTCGTGGGCAAATTGCTTCCTCATACGGTCATCTTTTTCTGCGTAGCCGCAGCTTACGACGCTTACCTTTATGGCATATTGGGGTTCCCGTGCCATAGCGGTATCGGTCCGCTGTTGTGTGCCGCTTTTTTGATGGTGCTGGCGTCGCAGGCTTTCGGAGTGTTTCTCATTTCTGTCCTGCCCACGTTGCGGTTGGCTCTGAGTGCCAGTTCGTTGTGGGGCGTCGTTTCGTTCTCCATTTCGGGTTTTTCGTTTCCGGTGATGGCTATGCATCCGGCTTTGCAAGTACTGAGTAATTTATTCCCGTTGAGGCATTATTTTCTGATTTATGTCAGTCAGACGCTGAACGGCTACCCGATGGTTTATGCTTGGAAGCCTTATTTGGCTTTGTTGTTGTTCGTTTTACTTCCGTTGCTATTGCTCAAGCGGTTGCGTACGGTCATGTTGAACTATGATTATATACCTTAATCTGTCATGAGAACGATAAAAGAATTGCATATCCTATTCCGTGAGGCTGTCAGTGATACGTTTTTTATATGGCGTAAGGAAGCCGGTCGCGTGGTGCGTGACCAGGGAGTACTGATCTTTTTTATTCTGGTACCGGTACTTTATCCCTTGCTCTATGCTTTTATTTATACGGGAGAAACGGTCAGGGAAGTTCCTGCGGTCGTTGTCGACGGGGCGAATACGGCTTTCAGCCGCGACTTTGTCCGCAGGGTCGATGCTTCTCCCGATGTAAAAGTCGTGGCGCGGACGGGAAATATGGAAGAGGCGAAAGAATTGATGCGCCGCACGAAAGCGTATGGCATCATCCGTATTCCGGATGATTTCAGCCGTAAGGTCAACCGGATGCAACAGGCGTATGTCGGTTTATACTGCGACATGAGCGGATTGCTTTACTACAAAGCACTGCTGACGGCGTGTACGGACGTGTCTTTGGATATGAACACCGAATTGCAGATCAAACGGATGGGGAATACCACCGTGCGGCAGGATGAGGTGTCTACCGCACCTTTGTTGTACGAGAGTGTGGCTTTGTTCAATCCGACGAACGGGTTTGCCAGTTTCCTGATTCCGGCTGTGTTGATGCTGGTCATCCAGCAGACGCTGCTTCTGGGTATAGGACTGATAAACGGTTCTGCCCGCGAACGGGCTACGTTGCATACCCAACTGGTTCAAGGGACAGGGAGAGGTACGGTGCGTTTGGTGTTGGGCAAGGCACTGTGCTACCTGATGCTGTATGCTTTGGTGAGCGTGTGGGTGTTGATTGTAGTGCCACAACTGTTCCATTTGGCTCAAATTCCTCAGGCATCCGACTTGCTGGCGTTTATGGTGCCTTATTTGTTGGCATGTATATTCTTTGCCATGACGTGTTCCATTCTGGTGTACCAGCGTGAGACTTGTATGTTGATATTTGTATTCACCTCCTTGCCCTTGTTGTTCATTTCGGGGATTTCATGGCCGGGAGTGGCTGTGCCCGATTTCTGGAAATATGTATCTTGGTTGGCCCCTTCCACGTTCGGCATCAACGGTTTCGTACGTATCAATACGATGGGGGCTTTATTGGAGGATGTGACATTCGAGTATGTCGGCCTGTGGATTCAGGCTGGAATATATTTCTTGACGGCTTGTGCGGCTTATTATTACATGATAGGCGAGAGCCGGAAAATCGCGAGTAAGCGAGCGCAGACCGAGCTTGCTCAGGCTCTGCCGAGCGAGAGCGATTTATCTAAAAAGGCGGAATCATTAAACTAATCCATATTCATGAAAAAGTTATTTCTGATGGTCATGGCCGTTTGGGCCGGACTTGCAGGGACGGCGGCTGCACAAAATCTTCTTTCTCCCGCCGAGGCTACGGTTTACGAAGGTGACAAACTGGCAGACGAAGGCGCATGGTGCTGGTTTGCCGACCCGCGTGCGTTGCATTATGAGAATGCAAGCGGTACGATAAACAGCAGTTATGTCGGTTATATTGACGTGCATGGGGCTGTGAAGGCCGTGCAGTATGATTTTTTGAAGGGAAGGAGGTCGGAAGTGCTGATACGCTCTTATTTCCAACCGGACGACCATAACAATCCGACGTTTCTGGTACTGCCGGACGAACGTGTCATGATATTCTATTCGCGGCATACCGACGAACCCTGTTTTTATTACCGTATTTCCCAAGTCCCCGGTGACATTACGACGCTGGGTGAAGAGAAGAAAATCCTGACGAAAGACAATACGACCTATCCTTCTCCTTTCATATTGTCCGACGATCCGGAGCATATCTACTTATGCTGGCGCGGTATCCGTTGGCATCCCACCATCGCGCGGTTGTCGTTGCCGGATGAGAACGATGAAGTGCAGATAGACTGGGGGCCTTACCAGATGGTGCAGTCTACGGGGGCGCGTCCGTATGCCAAATACTATTCCAACGGGAAAGACCGTATCATGTTTACCTATACGACCGGTCATCCGGATAACGAAAATCCGAACTGGTTATACCTGAATAGTGTCAACATCAGGACTTTGCAACTGGAAGACGTGCAGGGCCAGGTATTGTCAACCATTGCCGACGGACCGTTTAAGGTGAACCGTACGGAACAATATGCCGTAGATTACCCGGTAGCGGTCGTGGATCATACACCCGGTGTGCGCGACTGGGTGTGGCAGGTGGCTACCGACAAGCAGGGGCATCCGGTGATAGCCATGGTCAAAATCAGTGGAGACAAGAAGAAACACGATTACTATTACACGTATTGGGACGGACAGGCCTGGAAGGAAATCTTCTTGGCGCATGGCGGAGGGCATTTCCACCAGACACCGGATATCGAACGTTGTTACAGCGGCGGCATGGCCATAGATCCGGCACATCCCGAGGTGGTGTATTGTTCCGTGCCCGTCAGCGGGGCGTTCGGATGTGTGTATGAGATTGTCAAGTACACGGTGGATGTCCGCAGTGGGGACGTGAAGGCAGAGCCTGTTACCCGCCATTCCCGTAAGAACAACGTGCGGCCTTACATTCTTCCGGATTCCGAAAGTTCGCCTTTGCGTCTGGCGTGGATGCATGGCGACTATTTCGATTGGATTGTCAGTTCAGCCCGTCCGGGGTATCCCACATCCGTTTACGGCGATTTCCGTTGGGAGGAAGAACCGGTGGACCTGAAAAACGGGTGGATTGCCGGAGAATGCTTTGGAAGCGGCACGGCGTGGATGTCGGGCAAAACGCAAAAGGTGGATGTGCCGCGTGAATGCCGGAAAGGCGATTTCACGTTGTTCGTGGCTGTGGAAGCAGGTGACGAGCCTTTGCACGGAACCGTTTGCCGGGGGGGGAATTGGTCGTGGGAGGCTGATTCCGCTTCGTTCAAACCTTGTTTGACGATAGGGAAGCAAACCGTCAGGAGTTGTAACGTATTGGGTACGGCTGACAGTTGGTTGCGTTATGGGCGCGGGACGAATGGCAAGTGGTATCCGGTGGAGCCGTATTCCCGCTTTACGTTGGCCGTAGTGGCTGAAGGAGGCCGTTTGACCACGTATGTCAACGGCTTGGTAGACCAAAGTATGGAGGGCGATTGTGATTTGCGTGACTTGCTGTTGGGCGCTTGCAATGGCCGTATCGGTAGCTATGCGGTGTACCATCGTGCTTTGAATCCTGCAGAAATCGCCCGTTTGGATTCTCAATGTCGCTAAGTTCCGCTACTTTAAAATAAAGCAGGATACGGTTCGGCGTAGTCAAATTAGAAAAACTTCGTTTTTATTTGTCTCTGCGCTCACCTTTCACTACTTTTGTAGCAAAATTATAAAGCATTGGTATCAGTTGAGAAATTAAGAGTGGAGTTCGGGGCGACCCCGTTGTTTCAAGACGTTTCGTATGTCATCAATGACAAAGACCGTATCGCCCTTGTGGGCAAGAACGGGGCCGGGAAGTCCACCATGTTGAAGATTATAGCCGGACTGCAACAGCCCACTTCGGGAACGGTGGCTGTTTCCGGCGGTTCCACCATCGGCTATCTGCCGCAGGTGATGGTGTTGAGCGACGAGCATACGGTGCGTGAAGAGGCGGAACAGGCTTTTTCCCATATCAGCCAAATGCAGGAACGGCTCGACCGGATGAATCAGGAACTGGCAGACCGTACGGATTACGACAGTGAAAGCTACATGGCCCTCGTGGAAAAGTTTACGCATGAGAGCGAGCGTTTTCAGATGATGGGCGGCATGAATTATCAGGCCGAACTGGAACGCACTTTGATGGGGTTGGGGTTCGTGCGAGAGGATTTCGACCGTCCTACCCGTGAGTTCAGCGGAGGATGGCGTATGCGTATAGAGCTGGCCAAGTTGCTGTTGAGGAGACCCGACGTGCTGTTGCTCGATGAGCCGACCAACCATCTGGACATCGAGAGCATACAGTGGCTTGAAAATTTTCTGGCCACCAAGGCCAATGCTGTCGTCTTGGTAAGCCATGACCGTGCCTTTATCAATAATGTAACCAACCGTACCTTGGAAATCTCCTGCGGCCGCGTGTTCGATTACAAGGTAAAGTATGACGAGTACGTGCGGCTACGCGCAGAACGTCGCGAGCAGCAGCTTCGTGCATACGAGAACCAACAGAAAGAAATAGCCGACATCAAGGAGTTTATCGAAAGGTTCCGCTATAAACCCACTAAGGCCGTACAGGTACAGAGCCGCATCAAACAGCTTGAAAAGATGGTGCCGATAGAGGTTGATGAGGTGGACAACTCGGCTTTGAGGCTGAAGTTCCCGCCTGCCTTGCGTAGTGGCGACTATCCTCTGATTTGCGAAGGCGTGAGAAAGGCATACGGGGAACATGTCGTGTTCCACGATGTGGACTTGACCATCAAACGTGGCGAGAAGGTGGCGTTTGTCGGAAAGAACGGCGAAGGAAAATCTACCTTAGTCAAATGTATCATGGGTGAGATTCCTTTCGAGGGGAATTTGAAGCTGGGGCATAACGTGCAAATAGGTTATTTTGCACAAAACCAGGCGCAACTTTTAGACGGCGAACTGACGGTGTTCGACACGATAGACCGTGTGGCCAAGGGAGACATCCGCTTGAAGATACGCGACATATTAGGAGCATTCATGTTCGGCGGCGAAGCTTCCGAAAAGAAAGTCAAGGTGCTGTCGGGGGGAGAACGGAGTCGTTTGGCCATGATTAAACTCTTGCTCGAACCCGTGAACTTCCTGATTCTCGACGAACCTACGAACCATCTGGACATGCGTTCCAAAGACGTGTTGAAGGATGCCATACGGGATTTCGACGGAACGGTAGTAGTCGTAAGCCACGACCGCGAATTTCTCGACGGCCTCGTCTCCAAAGTGTATGAGTTCGGCGGGGGACTGGTCAAGGAGCATTTGGGAGGTATCTATGACTTCTTGCAGCGTAAGAATATCGAATCTTTGAACGATTTGCAGAAACCTTCACTTTCCACATCTTCGACGATGGTTTCTTCTGTGGAGGAAAAAACAGGGCCTTCCAATCGGTTGAGCTACGAACAGCAGAAAGAACAACAGAAAAAAGTCCGTAGGTTGGAGAAGGCGGTGGAACAGTGCGAAGCCCGAATCGGGGAGTTGGAAGCCGCAGTGAAAATGCTGGAAGACCAACTGGCCACTCCGGAAGGGGCTGCCGATGTTTCGATCTACGAACGCCATGGCGCGTTGAAGAAGCAATTGGACGAGGCTGTCAATGCGTGGGAAGAGGCTTCGTTGGAACTTGAAGAGGCACAATCTTGAATATTCTACAAATACTATCTTAAATGAATGATAAAATGAAACTAAAGCAATTTTTCCCTATGCTGGCCTTTGCTTCTTTGGCATTGGCAGGCTGTGGCGGATCGGTTTCCAAGACGGGAATCGAACTGAGTAATCTGGACCAGAAAGCAAAGCCGGGAGATAATTTCTATCAGTATGCCTGCGGCGGTTGGATCAAGGCTCATCCACTCACGGGAGAGTACTCGACTTACGGGAACTTTGAGGTCTTGATAGAGAACAATAACAAGCAGTTGCGCGACTTGATAGAAGCCATGGCCAAGGGACAGCACGAAGCCGGGACGTTGGAGCAGAAAATCGGTGATTTGTATAACATCGCCATGGACAGCGTGAAGCAGAACAAGGAGGGTTATGCCCCTATCCAAGCTGACTTGGAGGCTATTGCAGCCATCCAGGACCGCAAGGAAATCATAGCCCAGATGGCTAAACTCGGTAGCAAGGGGCTTCCCGGTTACTTCGGCTTCTACATTGATGCCGACATCAAGAACAGTAGCATGAACCTCCTTCAAATCGGGCAAGGCGGTTTGAGCCTCGGTGAGAAAGAGTATTATCTGGACAATGATTCGGCCACGGTGCATGTCCGCGAATCGTTCAAGGCATATATGGAGAAGATGTTCACCTTGTGCGGCTCTACTCCGGAAGAAGCCAAACGTAAGATGGAAGCCGTGATGGGCATTGAAACCCGTATTGCCGTTCCTTCTTATTCGGCCGTGCAGCAGCGTGATCCCGAAGCCAACTATCATAAGATGACGTACGAGGAACTGAAGAAGGACTATTCCGGAATTGATTGGGATGTATTCTTCAGTACGATGGGTATTCAGGGATTGAAAGAAGTCAGCGTAGGACAACCCGAGCCGATTCATGAGGTGGAAAAGATATTGGCCGAAACACCGGTGGAAGACCAGAAAGCTTTCATGGAATGGAAGTTGATCAATTCTTCGGCTCCCTATCTTAGCGACGAGCTTCGGGCTTGCAGCTTCGATTTCTACGGACGGGTGATGAGTGGAAAACAGCAGGATCGTCCGCGCTGGAAGAAAGCTGTGGCTACCGTGGAAGGCGTATTGGGCGAAGGGTTAGGCGAGAAATATGTAGAGAAATACTTCCCCGCAGCAGCCAAAGAACGTATGGTGAAACTGGTGAAAAACCTGCAAGACGCTTTGGCTGAACGTATCAAAGTACAGGATTGGATGAGCGACGAGACGAAGAAAGTGGCTTTGGACAAATTGGCATCTTTCTATGTCAAGGTGGGCTATCCCGACAAATGGCGCGACTATTCGGGCTTGGAAATCAAGGACGACAGTTACTGGGCCAACATCGTGCGCAGCAATGAGTTCGATTTGGCATATGTCATAGACAAGAAGTTGAACAAGCCGGTCGACCGTGACGAATGGTACATGACTCCGCAGACTGTGAACGCTTACTATAACCCGACGACCAATGAAATCTGCTTCCCGGCCGGTATCCTTCAGCCGCCGTTCTTCGATATGGAGGCCGACGATGCTTATAACTATGGAGCCATAGGTGTGGTTATCGGCCATGAGATGACGCACGGATTCGACGACCAGGGCCGTCAGTTCGACAAGAACGGAAACCTGACCGATTGGTGGGCACCGGGCGATGCGGAACGCTTCGAAGCCCGCGCCAAAGTGATGGAGGATTTCTTCAGCAATATAGAGGTATTACCCGGTTTGAAAGGGAACGGTGCTTTGACTTTGGGCGAGAACCTGGCCGATCACGGTGGTTTGATGGTTTCATATACGGCATTCCAAAATGCAATGAAAGAGAAGCCTTTGCAGACGGAAGACGGCTTTACGCCCGAACAGCGCTTCTTCCTGGCTTATGCGAATCTGTGGGCCGGAAATATCCGTGACGAGGAAATCCGCGTACGGACGAAGAGCGACCCCCATTCATTGGGACGTTGGCGTGTGGACGGCGCATTGCCCCATATCGACGCTTGGTATGAGGCTTTCGGTATCACTGAAAAAGATTCGATGTTTGTGCCGAAAGAAAAGCGCGTGACGATTTGGTAAGCCATTCAGCGCAGGCATGTATTTTTTAGGCAAGCGGAACGATAAAGATTCTAAATCGTTCCGCTTGTTGCGTTAAAATGGTAGGCGTTTCAGTAAGATTTTGCTAATTTTGCGTGGTCATAGAAACGATAAAACCGATTATACATGCCATTAAATTTACCAGACAGGCTTCCGGCCATCGAGTTGTTGAAGAAAGAAAACATCTTTGTCATCGACAGTTCGCGAGCCTCTTCGCAGGACATCCGTCCGTTGCGCATTGTCATATTGAACCTCATGCCGTTGAAAATTACGACAGAGACCGACCTCGTCCGGCTGTTGTCCAACACGCCTTTGCAGGTCGAGGTCTCTTTCATGAAAGTGAAGGGGCACACGTCGAAGAATACGCCGGTGGAGCACATGAAAGCTTTCTACCGTGATTTCGAGCTGATGAAGGAGGAGAAGTTCGATGGTATGATTATCACCGGCGCGCCTGTAGAACATCTTGACTATGAAGAGGTGAATTATTGGGATGAAATCAAGGAAATTTTTGATTGGGCACGCACCCATGTCACTTCCACCCTCTACATCTGCTGGGCTGCGCAAGCCGGCCTGTACCATTATTACGGCGTACCCAAATACAAGTTGGACCGGAAGATGTTCGGCGTTTTCAAGCAATATCCGTTGGCTCCCATGCTACCGATATTCCGCGGTTTCGATGATGAGTTTTATATGCCGCACAGCCGCCATACGGAGATTCGCCGCGAGGACGTGCTCCGGGTGCCTGGCCTTGAGGTCATTGCCGAATCTCCCCAGTCCGGGGTGTGCATGGTCATGGCGCGTGGCGGACGGGAGATTTACGTCACGGGACATGCCGAGTACTCCCCCTATACCTTGGATACGGAATACCGTCGCGACTTGGAGAAAGGCTTGCCGATAGACATGCCGGTGAACTATTACTGTCACAATGTGCCGGAGGAAGGACCGTTGGTGACATGGCGTGCCCATGGAAACCTGTTGTTTTCCAACTGGCTGAATTATTACGTGTATCAGGAAACTCCTTACGATATTAATAGTATCCGATGATCAGACAAAGACCAGTAGAGCTTCTGGCTCCGGCCCGCAACGTGGAATGTGCCATGGCGGCAGTGGACCACGGGGCAGATGCCGTGTATATCGGTGCTTCCCGTTTCGGGGCAAGGGCATCGGCGGGCAATTCCGTGGAGGACATCGCCCGCGTGGTGGAGTATGCCCATACGTTCCGTGTCAAAGTGTACGTCACGGTCAATACGATATTGAAGGACGAGGAACTGCCTGAGACGGAAAAGTTGGTGTGGGCGTTGTATCGTGCCGGAGTGGATGCGCTCATCGTGCAGGACATGGCTTTGCTGGATCTCGACCTTCCGCCCATCCCTTTGCATGCCAGCACGCAGATGGACAACCGTACACCGGAGAAGGTGAAGTTCCTCCATAGTTTAGGGTTCAGCCAAGTGGTGTTGGCGCGTGAACTGTCTTTGGCCGAGATTCAGGCCGTGCATGAGGCTTGCGACGTGCCGTTGGAGGTCTTTGTACACGGGGCGCTCTGTGTCAGTTACAGCGGGCAGTGCTACGTGTCGCAGCATTGCTTCGGGCGGAGTGCCAATCGGGGAGAGTGCGCCCAGTTCTGCCGGTTGAAGTTCGATATGATAGACAGTGACGGGCGTATGATAGAACAAGGGCGCCACTTGCTTTCTTTGAAAGACATGAACCGAGGGGCGGATTTGGAACGCTTGTTGGATGCGGGCGTGACTTCGCTGAAAATCGAAGGACGTCTGAAGGACGTGGCATACGTGAAAAACGTGACTGCGTGGTACCGCAGCCGTTTGGACGAAATCTTCAAACGCCGTCCGGAGTACCGCCGGGCTTCATCGGGGCAGGTCTCTTTGGCGTTCACACCCTGTTTGGAGAAAAGTTTCAACCGAGGATTCACTCGTTATTTTCTGGATGGCCGTACACCTGATATTTTTTCGTTCCATACGCCCAAATCGTTGGGTGAAGAAGTGGGGACGGTGAAAGAAGTCCGTGGGAAATGTATCGTCGTGTCCGGAGTTAAGCCGTTTGCCAACGGTGACGGACTGTGCTTTTTGGACGAGCAGGGCAACTTGCAGGGATTTCGCGTGAACCGTGTGGAAGCCAATAAGATTTATCCGGCGGAAATGCCGCGTGTCCGTCCTCACGCCCGTCTGTACCGCAATTTCGACAAGGCGTTCGAGGACGTGCTGTCCCGTCCGTCCGCTGTCCGCAAAATCCGGGTGGAATGGACGTTGGGCGAGTATGCCGAGGGTTTCACGTTGGAGGTGCGCGACGAGGACGAGGTGTCGGTCGCCGTGGCTTTTCCCTATCCCAAAGAGAAGGCACGCAGTTCGCAGGTTGAAAACATCAAGGTACAGTTGTCCAAGTTGGGAAATACACCGTTCGAGGCGGGCGGAGTAGAGATTCGTCTCCTTTCCGACTGGTTTATCCCTTCTTCCGTATTGGCCGATTGGCGCAGGACGTTGGTTGGGCGGTTGTTGTCGGCACGTAAAATGAATGAACCGCGAGAGGTGCGCCTCCTTCCGACGGCCTTTACACGCAGCCGGGATGAAAAGCAAGGGAAGGCTCCGGTGCGGTGGGTTCCGGAAGAGGTGACGTATCTGGCCAATGTGATGAACCGTAAGGCAGAGGATTTCTACCATAGGCAAGGGGCAGTGCGCATCGCTCCGGCTTTTGAGGAACGGGAACCTGCCGGTGCCGTACTGATGTTTTGCCGCCATTGCCTGCGTTACAGCATGGGGTGGTGCCCGCGCTATGGAGGAGGGAAGTCCCCCTTCCGGGAACCGTATTATTTGGTCTCGTC
>ENA-OOZR01001178-OOZR01001178.1-human-gut-metagenome-genome-assembly--contig:-NODE-1178-length-15437-cov-12.446691_pt1 | contig 15437 bp, 12 predicted proteins | sample MGYA00241045_ERZ501406 | MGnify/ENA primary metagenome ERZ501406 (study PRJEB25962, sample SAMEA2042920) | human gut metagenome | biome: human gut; feature: human-associated habitat; material: faeces...
CGGTACGCACGGTGGTGTGAGAGGACGGCGGTTAATCACCGCCTCCTACTCGATTTTAAGGAGGAAGAAGATGAACACTGCAAATTATCTGGCAGAAGAAAAGATTTCAAAGCTAATGTTGAAATTCTCGGTTCCATGCATTATGTCCCTATTGGTTTCGTCCCTTTATAATATCGTTGACCAAATCTTCATCGGGCATGGTGTGGGTTATCTTGGAAATGGTGCAACCAATGTTGTATTCCCAATCACAGTTATTGCACTTGCCATAGCCCTTATGATTGGTGATGTATGTGCCGCACACCTCAGCCTTTGTCTTGGTCGGGGGAAAAAAGAGGAAGCGGAAAAGAGTGCCGGTACTGCCATTACTGTATCCATTCTGGCAGGCGTTGTAATGATGGTGCTGTTTCTTGCCTTTACTGAATTGATTCTTTCCATGTTCGGAGTCACGGAAAACAACATTGCGTATGCAAGAGAGTATTTCCGTGTCATTGCCATCGGCATTCCGTTCTATGTGTTTACCAATGCCATGAACTCCATCATCCGTGCGGATGGCAGCCCGAAATTAGCTATGTTTTCGACGCTAATCGGCTGTATTATCAACTGTATCCTTGACCCGATCGCAATTTTTGTACTGCACTGGGGAATGTTTGGCGCAGCTCTTGCAACCATTCTGGGGCAGATTGTGACCGCACTGCTTGCGGCATGGTATATGATGCACTGTAAGTCTTTCCGCTTGCACATCAAGCACTTGTTTAGCGGCTTCTCTGTCGTTTTGAAATACCTCCCTCTTGGATTCAGCAGCTTTTTAACGCAGGTATCCATTGTGATCACTATGGGCGTGATGAACAATGCGCTGGTACATTACGGTGCTGCAAGTGAATACGGCGCAGATATTCCTTTGACCGTGTTTGGTATCGTCATGAAAGTGTTCCAGATTGCTATTTCCTTTGCCATCGGCATCGCTGCCGGCTCGCAGCCCATTGTTGGCTTCAACTATGGTGCGAAGCATTTTGATCGAGTAAAAGAAATCAACAAGACAATGGTAAAGGCAGAATTGGTCATCGGCGTAATTGCTATGCTGGCCTTTGAACTTTTCCCCATGCCGATTATCAGCATTTTCGGAAGCGAAAGCGATTTGTATAATCAGTTTGCGGTTTTCACATTTCGTGTGTATCTGTCCACTATCATTCTGTGCTGTATTCAGAAGGCGACCAGCGTTTTCCTGCAATCTCTGGGTAAGACGGTGGCATCTTTCGCATTGTCACTGACAAGAGATATCGTGGTCAATATTGGCGTTGTTCTGATTCTCCCTCGTTATATTGGTTTGACCGGAACACTGCTGTCAGCTCCGATTGCAGATATTGTATCGTTTGTACTTGTTGTCTTTATGATGCGAAATGTATTTCATTCTTTTGAAATGGAAACCGAAAATAAATGTATTCAATAAATAATTCCCGGCAGTTGCGCTGCTCATATCACAGCGCAACTGCCGGGAATTTCCATAATCTTTACAAATTCCGATTGAGATTTCACCTGTTTTAGGAGATTTAATAACTGTTATATTTTGTTATCAAATTCTCTGTAACCTCTTGACAAACACTGGATTTCTCGCAGGTGAGCTTTCCCTTATTGTTTCCCTTGTGTTATATCGTCCTACCAGTGTTTACGAACTCTGTTAAGGAAAAATACAAGGGCACAAGATGTCCGGTGGACATCTGCTTTGTGCCGACCGAAGCGGCAGCGGAGACCAAGAAAAATCTATAAAAGATTGAGAAACACATTAAAAAAATGCGGAAATGATTTTGTCATATATCATTACCGCATTTTTTTTCTATATACATTTATATGTGATTTTATTTTCTCTTTTACATTCCACTTCGTCTTTTGCATAGCCGACAGCTACCATAACCACAGGAATATATCCAGCCTCGATTTCTAATTTATTCATAAGTTCCTTTTTCTGCTGCAATACAGTTGGAACTGCCATAATATACACAGATGCCAGACCAAGTGCGGTTGCCTCGATCATGATATTTTCTGCCATGCAGGATGCATTACAGTATGGTATCATTGGAAAATCTTTATTTTCTTTTACACTGATCAGCATTAGTGTGGGAGCCTCATAAGTAGGATGTTCTCCCATCATCGGCATACTGAATGGTGTTTCTTTATCAATCTGTTTTCTCATTTCCCCGCTCTGAATCACCGTAAGAGAAAGTCCGCTATAATCCCCCATAGCAGCCGGGGCAGCTTTTGCTGCCTCGATTAACATTTCTGTCTGTTCCCTTGAAATCTGCTCCGGTTTAAATGCACGACATGAATATCTGTGTTTAATTGCCTCTAATGTATCCATATTTTTATTCCTCCATATCTTTCGTAATGCTGACACTTTCTCTCGAATATAATTTCTCGTCTGCAATTAGTTTTTTCGCAAATTCTACAACAGATGGAATCGTGCTGATGTATCCTTTTGCAGCTTCTCCTTTTACTGTCAATACATAATCATCTGGATTGCCTTCACGAAGATATCCCGGACGAAGTACCGTATAGTTCAGATTACTTGCTTCCACAATATCGACAGCATCTCTGTTCGGTATCTGTGCCGGCTCATTGTCTATGTTATCATCGCCATCCATCTCCGCAGGAATTTCATTGTAAATGCCAACAGCACCCATAAACAATAATCTTGTGATTCCTGTTTCCGGCATCACCTTTACCAGATTTGCCGCAACAACAGGAAGGCTCTCGCCTGAAATTGCACAATAAACCAGATCTGTTCCTGTCAGTGCTTTTTTCAGTGTATCTATATCTGTTGCATCCGCATCTATGACTGATATCCGGTCATTATACTGATATTCACTTTTTGCATGACGGGCAATCAGCGTAAGATGATAATCCGTATCGTCTGATAAACTTTTTACCAGTGCTTTTCCAAACAGCCCGGTAGCACCTAAAATAGCTATATTCATGTTACTTTACTCCTTCCACCTGTAATGGTTTAATATCTTTTCTATAATAATGAATGATTAATATCACGCCCACAACTGCACAGACGAAATCTGCAATCGGTATGGACAGCCATACCATATTCAGGATGCCGGTCATTGACAACAGCCATGCTGCCGGTATGAGCACCAGATAATTGCGTGACAGATCCACTAACATACTTGGGATGCTGTGTCCTAATGCCTGTACCACACAGGTACTCATGTTTCTTATGGCAGTCACCATATACAAAATACAAAGCATACGCATTCCGACTACACCAATCTCAATCATTTCATCGGTTGCATTAAACAGTCTTAAAAGCTGTGCCGGGAATCCGCAGCAGACGATGGTTCCGACCGCCATCATAATCACGCTGTACAGATATCCGTAACGGATTGTCTCATCAATTCTTGATTTCTTCTTTGCTCCAAAATTATATGCAATCACTGGAATACTGGTACTGCACAACGCATTTAAAATGGCATAGAAAAAGTGTGTATACCTGCAGCACGCACCAAATACGGCAACCGCTGTTGAGGAAAACTTACTAAGCACTGCATTAAAATTGAACATCATAAAGCTGTTCAATGCAAGAAGCACTGCCGATGGTACACCAAGATAAAGCACATTTCTGACTGCATATCCATGTTGAGACGGTAGTATTGATGTCACAGGTTGAAAAATAAGGAACTGAAAAAGTGTAGGAAACAAGGAATTTCCGGGAGCTTGGACTGTTTGGACAACGGTTCTTGCTCCCGGATTTTTTATGCCTGTTTACTCTGCGAAAATATATCGAGAGGGAAAACAGGTGGAGGGTTGAGTACACAGGATTGATATGGGGTAGGTTGTGGAGACAAGATGGTTAAATGAGGGTTGAGTATACAGTATGGTTAAGGCAATAAAAAAGCACATTATTTCCGCCCGGTTGGAAACGATGTGCTTTTTAACTTCTCAGGTATCAATCAGTGCAAGCAGAGCCTGTTTCTGTTCGTCTTTTAAGGTACTCCACTTTGTAAATAAGATGCGTTGTTCTTCCGTCAGTTCAGGAGTGCTTCCCTCTGTAAAGAACTGCGCCAAAGTAATACCAAAGGCTTTGCAAACTGCTTCTAAAGTTGGCAGTGTTGGAGCATTATTTCTATTAAACATATTTGTGACTGTGGAATGAGAAAGTTTTGATTCCTTTGCCAGTTGGTAGTCTGTCCAGCTTCGCTCCTCCATGAGTTGTCTTATGCGTTTTTGCGTATCCATACCATCACCTACCTATCTGTATCTATTTTAATGCCCAAAAGGGTGCTATAATAGTCATAATCAGTAGATGGAGTATGTCCCTCAAAGGTCATAGGATTAGTGTGGCAGGAAATGGGAATATTATGCGGAAGGAGGTGCTGACATTGGTAGAAGAACACTTATTTGAAAGGCTGGCCCGTGAAAGAAATATTACAGTTGAAGAAATGCGGGCGATTATTTCTAAGCGTATTGAAAAGGGGTGGAATGATCCGAATCCAGAGAAAAGAGTACAGTGGAGAAAGATTCCATGCGTTGGAGATACACCGGCACCGGATGAGTGGTTATGCTACTGTGTGACACAGTTAAAAGAAGATGGGCGAGAGGACTTATTATAACACTGCTTTACAGATTGGAGAATCTTAAAGTATTAGATATTGATAATGTTGAGATTTATCATATGGTGTTATGCTTGTAAATATATTAATGAGAATAATGATAAATAGACAAAAATTGTGAAAAGCGTGTGCTCATGTCAAAAGTAGTTTTTTGTCTGCCATGAGGTATACTTGGACTGCGTTTCTAAGTTTCGCTGTGGTTTTCTCGGATTCACATTGTTTTCCCCTCATATTTGATATTGTTGTATTGATTTCTTCCTTGTGAGTGACAGCTTAACATAGGTGAGGTTGACAAAAATTACTTAATTTGTTATGCTGTTTAGGTAAAAAATTACGTAAGGGGGATTTTATATGAAAATTACAATTCGAGAGATTGCCAGACGTGCGGGAGTTTCAACAGCTACAGTGTCCAGAATCATCAACGGTTTGGGTGGATATAATGATGATACAAAAGAAAAGGTGCTGGCAGTTATAGAAGAAACAGGCTATAGAGGGAATGCCGCAGCCTTGAAAGAATATAACCGTCCCAAAGTAGATAAACTGATAGGAGTTTTGGTTCCTGATTTGGAAACTAATTTTTATGCTAAAATTATAACGGGACTTGAAGAGATAGCACGTGAAAAAGGTTACAGCATATTGATTAGCAATACGGGAAAAGAAGGGAAAAATGCATATGAGGATATTGATGTTTTGAAAAAGCGTAAAGTATCCGGGATCGCTCTTGTGGGAATTTTTCTGGATGACGGTTTGTATGAAAAATTGGAAAAAACAAGGATTCCTTATATTTTAATGTCTACTATGTCGTATAAATATCAAGTTCCGTATATTAAGGTTGACAGCTTTCAGGCAACGTATGCCGCTGTCAACTATCTGTTGGCTCAGGGGCATACGCAGATAGCAATGATTGCGGGAACAAGCAGAAATGGAATCAGTAATCGTGAAATGGGATATAGGAAAGCAATGGAGGATGCGGGATTAGATGTAAAAGAATCGAGAATCGTTTATGGGGATTTCAGCTTTCAAAGCGGCAAGGCACATATGAAAAAATTAATTGATTCAGATGAAGAAATTACTGCCGTTTTTGCTGCAAGCGATGATATGGCTATCGGAGTGATTTCGGCGGCATATGAAAGATGTATATCAGTTCCGAAAGAATTGTCAGTAATTGGTTATGATAATACGAAAGTTGCAGAAATGAGCAATCCTCCATTGACTACGATTGCGCAACCATTATACGAAATGGGAACCGAAGGAATGAAACTTTTGATACGATATATAGAAACTCATGAAAAACAGAGTAGTGTTGTAATGCCGTTTAAATTGATTGAAAGAAGAAGCGTTGGGGTCTGCAGGCGGTAAGCAGAACTCTTTTGGTAGAATTCCATATCTATAAAAAGAATGCCTTATATGGATAAGAGTTATTCTTTTTTTGAAATACAACGAAAAAAAATACGTAAAAACCATTGACAAGAAGAGAAAACATACATATAATATAGAAAAATAAGTAAAAAAATACATAAAGGGAGGAGATACAAGTGAAAGAGGAATGGAAAAAACGGACGGTTTATCAAATTTATCCCAAAAGTTTTTGTGATTCTGACGGTGATGGATATGGAGACATCCGGGGAATTATCAGTAAGTTGGATTATTTGAGGGAGCTTGGAATTGGAGCGGTCTGGATTACGCCAATGTACTGTTCGCCGCAGATAGACAATGGGTATGACATTAGCGATTATTATGAGATTGACAGGAGATTTGGAACAAAAGAAGACTTTTTGGAATTGGTGGAAGAAGCTCATAAAAGAGATATATGGATAATCATGGACATTGTACTCAATCATACTTCCACAGAACACAAATGGTTTCAAAAAGCCTTTGGGGAAAAAGAGAAGAAATACAGGGATTATTACATAGTAAGACCAGGAGTAAACGGAAAAGAACCTAATAACTGGAAATCTTTTTTTGGAGGAAGTGCTTGGGAAAAAATCGAAGGGGAGGACAATTATTATCTTCATCTGTTTGCGAAAGAACAGGCGGACTTAAATTGGGAATGTGAAGCGCTGAGAAAAGAGCTGGAAGATATGATGGGATATTGGGTAGAGTTGGGTGTGGACGGTTTTCGTCTGGATGTAATCAACTTGATTTCTAAAAATCAGGATTTTCCAGATGACAGCACACTCGAGGACGTACCTGGAAAAAGATATTACATAAACGGTCCTAGACTTCACGAATTTTTGAAGGAGATGAATGAGAAAATATTTACGCCCCTTAATGTCCTGACGGTAGGAGAGACCATGGATGCTTCGGTTGAAGATGCCGTATTATTTACGAGACCGCAGGAACATGAATTGGATATGATTTTTTCTATGGAACATATGGGGGTGGATTATAAAGACGGCGACCGTTGGTCTGTACAGGATACGGATTTTTTAAAATTAAAAGAGATTCTTTCAAAGTGGCAGTACAAGATGGAAGAGACTGGCGGTTGGAATTCGTTGTTTTGGTCCAACCATGACCAGCCAAGGGTGGTCAGCAGGTTTGGCGATGAGGGGAAATACCGGATAGAGTCTGCCAAAATGCTTGCGACCGTGCTGCATATGCTGAAAGGGACTCCCTACATTTACCAGGGAGAAGAATTTGGTATGCCCAATCCGGGATATGAAAGGATTGAAGAGTACGAGGATATCGAATCGTTAAACGTATATAAAGAACGAAGAGAACGTGGAATTGCAGTGGAGGCCATCATGAAGGGAATCTGCAGGCAGTCGAGGGATAATGGAAGATCGCCGATGCAGTGGGACGCTTCAGAAGGAAATGGTTTTTCCATAGGAACACCCTGGATGAAGATGGGGAAAAGTGGCTCGTCAATCAATGCAGAACAGGACTTAAAAAGACAGGAGGGGATATTCCATTACTATAAAAAACTGATTGAAATGAGGAAAACAGAAGAACTGGTAAGAGAGGGAAAATATATTCGGCTGGAAGAAAACGACCCTTCTGTCTGGTGTTATCTCAGGGAAGGAGAAAACGAAGCGTTGTTGGTTATTGGCAATTTCTTCGGTGCGAAAACAGAGTTTAAGATGCCGGAAACCTGGAAAGGGAGCTATGTGATCACAGGTAAGTTACTGGCAAATTATCAAGATACGGAAATACCGGATTCCCACATGAAATTAAGGGCATATGAAACAGCAGTTTTTAAATGTATAAAAAGGAGGTAAAAAAATGAATGGGTCAAAAGAACAGAAATATTTGCAGATTTCTAAGGAAATTGCAGATTGCGTAGGAGGGGAAAACAATATCCTCGGAGTGGCGCATTGTGCCACAAGGCTGAGAATCGTAGTGGAAGATCAGTCTAAAGTAGATATGGAAAAAATCGAAATGGTGGAATTGGTAAAGGGAGCCTTTGTGACAGGAGACCAGATACAGATTATTTTTGGAGCAGGACTGGTAAATGAAGTCTATGAGGTATTTGCAAAATACACACATAAGGAAAATATGTCGCTGCAGGATGTGAAAAGCCAGGCGGCCCAGAAACAAAATCCTTTTCAGAGGGTCATCAAATCCCTGTCGGATGTATTTATTGAAATTATGCCTGCGATCCTGGCAGCAGCGCTGCTGATGGGATTATCTGGATTGATGGGGCAACAGGGACTTTTCGGAGAAAAATCCGTAGTGGAAATGGTTCCGGCGCTGGCGGGTCTGAACCGATTTATCAGCATTGTTTCTTCCAGCGTATTTTCAATCCTGCCGTTGATTGTAGTTTGGTCCTCCACGAAGAGATATGGGGGAAGGCCCATCCTTGGATTGGTTATAGGTGCTTTGATGCTGAGCAACAATCTTGCGGACGCATACCAAGCGGCTCAAGGAACAGTGGAGGTTGAGACGATCAGCCTACTGGGACTGAAGGTTCAGCTTGTGGGATTCCAGGGAGGTATCATAATCGCCTTAATGATGGGGTTTGTGGTAGCTAAGCTGGATAAATTCTTTGAAAAGAAGGTTCCCAATGCCGTAAAGTTGCTGCTGTCACCAATGTTTACGGTATTTGTATCCGCATTCCTGCTGTTTACAGTGGTGGGACCGGTAGGACGTATCCTTTCCAATGGACTGACCACGGGGTTGGTTTGGATGACACAGAATCTTGGCTTTGTGGGGTATGCTGTTTTTGGAGGTGTACAACAGATTATTGTGGTAACAGGACTGCATCATCTGTTTGGAGCTATTGAAGGACAGTTATTGGTTGACACGGGAAGGGATTTTATTAACCCACTTGCTTCTGTTGCGGTATGTGCCCAGGGTGGTGCTGTATTAGGATATTTGGTTCAAAATTGGAAAGATGTAAAAAGCAGAGAATTGTGTATACCTGCGTTTACCTCTACTTTATTCGGAATTTCTGAACCGGCCATTTTCGGTGTGAACCTGCGTAATAAGTATCCGTTTATTGCAGGCTGTATTGCTTCCGCTACGGCAAGTACCTTTGTGTATTTCAGTGGCTTAACGGCTTTAGGATATGGAACGACTGGACTTCCGGGTTTTGCTCTTGTTGCGCCGGAAAATAACGGGTATGTAAATTATTTTATCGCGCATCTGATTGCGCTTGCAGGAGGAATGGTTCTTACACTTTTTATAGGAAAAGGTATGATAAAGAAAGAAACGGTAAAAGTCGTGGAGGACAAAAGGAAAGAGACAGAAACGAAAGGCAAGATGACAGAGGAGGACAAAAACAGTATAAAGGCATATGCGGCGGGTGAGCTGATTCCTATTGAAGAAGTAAAGGACGCTACATTTTCACAGAAAGTATTGGGTGATGGCATTGCAATCGTCCCGTCAAAAGGTAGGGTGTGTGCTCCCTGCGATGCGAAAATAGAGACCATTTTTGACACTAAGCATGCGATAGGCTTAAAATCAGAAAATGGAATAGAGCTGCTAATACATATAGGTATTGATACTGTGAATCTGAAAGGGAAATACTTTAAGGCTTACGTAAAAGAAGGCGACCGGGTAAAAGCAGGAGACACGTTGATTACGTTTGATTTGGAAAAAATAAAAGCGGAAGGATACGATACGGTTATCCCGCTTGTCTTTACGGACCCGGAAAAGCAGCCAGAGATTAAACAGATGGAAAAACGCCGTGTTCGGCAGGGAGAAGAACTCTAGGAGGTATTATGCAGGCAGAAAAGAAGCCGATGACAAAAGAACAATATTCTGAAAAATATAAGGAATTTGAAAATCTAAGGGAAAAAGTTCATACCGATCCATATCGTATGAAATATCATTTACAGCCACCGATAGGGTGGCTGAATGATCCCAACGGATTGTGTCAGATTGAAAACCAATATCATATTTATTTTCAGTACACACCTTTCAATCCGGCAGGAGGAACCGGGTTGTGGGGGCATATGGTAACAGAGGATTTTATCCATTACGATGAGAAAGAACCGGCTATTTATCCGGATTGTTTATGGGATGCTAATGGGGCATATAGCGGGTCGGCTTATGAGGAGAATGGAAAATATTATTTTTACTATACTGGAAACGTAAAATATGAAGGGGAAGAGTTTAACTATATTACAGACGGCAGAGAACAGAACGTTATCCTGACAACGACAAAGGATGGATATAATTTTTCCCCAAAGCGTCTGATTATGAGAAACGAAGATTTCCCTAAAGATATGACAAAGCATGTGCGAGACCCCCAGATTATAAAGAAAGAAAATAAATATTTTATGTTTTTGGGAGCCAGGGATTTAGCGGATAAAGGTTCCGTTCTGCTCTTCCAAGGTGATGATCTGCTACGCTGGGAGTATAAACTGCGTTTTACTACGGAAGAAAAATTTGGATATATGTGGGAATGTCCAAACTATGTAGAGATTGACGGGAAACAATTTCTGGTTATATGTCCACAAGGTGTGCAGCAGGAAGGGCTGGATTATGCCAATGTACACCAGTGCGGTTATTTTCCGTTGGCGTATACGTTTGGAGAGGAAACCTATCAGTTGGGAAAATTCTGTCAATTAGACAGGGGATTTGACTTTTATGCACCGCAGGTTTTTAAAGACCACAAGGGGAGAACAATCCTGATTGGCTGGATGGGGATGCCGGACAGCGATTATCATAATAATGCGACAGTAGAAAAGGGATGGCAGAATGCATTGACACTGCCGAGAGAGCTATACGTCACAAAGGAAGGAAAACTGGCGCAGAAACCGCTTGAGGAGCTGAAAAAATTACGGGGCGGGGAAAAGCAGGAAGCTTTTTATAATGATTTCTGCATTCCGGTCTCTGCGTGGTTTGAGATGGAGATACATTTTGAAGAGAGCAGAGCATTTACACTAAAATTCCGGGAAAATGCAGAATTAAAATATGAACAGGAAATTTTAACGCTAGATGTGGCGCAATGCGGTTCCGGGCGGAAACAGAGGGGAGTTGTTATCGGGAAGCTTAAAGATATCAAGATCATATCGGATTCCTCGTGTGCGGAAATTTTTATAAATGGAGGAGAAGAAGTATTTACGACAAGAATTTATGATTCCATGCGGGGATTGTCCTGTGAATGTAAAGGGGATGATCTGAAAGGAAGCGTAAAGTGGTATGATCTGGAAATAGAGGAGTGAAAATCAAGATTTGAAACGTGAGCTTGCTTTGAAAGTAAAATGATATCCTGTGCGCGCAAAAAGCCATAAAGGTATTCCACAGTGTCAAAATAGGCCAATCTGCTTTAGGGCGGATTGGCCTATTTGATTGTGGTGCGCCTGGCGGCGCACGTTTCTAACGGGTGAAAGTCCCGAATCCGCCCGGTAGCGGGAAGGATATAGCCGAAGGCAAGGGTGTCCATCGTGAGGTGGAATCTGAAGGAAGCCGGATGTGGGGAACCAACTAACCTACGGGCAAACCTCCGGTCTGACGGAAAGAAATCGTATATAAGGCTGTACATGAGGGTAAGTCTGCCACACAAGATGAAGCCCGATAGCTACACGGAATCATGTGCAGTAAATGCGGCAGATGGATGGAGGGAAAGAAACGTGTGGTACCCAGGGAGGTCTGTACGGAACGCTCTGAAAAGAGTAACCGTTACCGGAAGGTAACGCTGAACGTACAGAAGTCAGCAGAGGCCACAGTAGCTGGAAGTTTTTTTTTTTCGGCGAAGGGCTGAATCAATAGGAGTCTTTAGTACGACAGGGAAAGGGGGAATGGGCAGATGGGTACAGAAAACATAGAAAGCTGCTCGCAAAGAGATAGCGCGGAACGCAAAGGGTATGTGAGAGCGCACCGCTCATTCAACCGGATATGGAAGGAAAGGGACAGTGCAGAGCCGGACCTCTTAGGTAAGATACTGGACAGGGACAACCTGAACCGGGCTTACAAAAGAGTAAAGGCAAACAAGGGAGCGCCGGGAGTAGATGGAATGACCATTGAAGCGGCACTGCCGTGGCTAAAGGAGCATAACCAGAAACTGACAGAGAGAATACGAAGGGGAAAATATACCCCTACTCCTGTCAGACGAGTGGAAATCCCGAAGCCAGACGGAGGAAAGCGGAAACTCGGCATCCCGACCGTCATCGACCGCATCATTCAACAGGCAATGCTCCAACAGCTTATGCCAATCTATGAGCCGCTGTTTTCGGATGACAGCTTTGGCTATCGTCCGGGAAGAGGGGCAAAAGACGCCATTTACAGGATAAAAGAGTACATCGAACAAGGCTACATAAGGGCAGTCGTCCTCGACTTGTCAAGGTACTTCGACACGCTGAACCACACAATCCTCTTAAATCTGCTGAGAAAGCAGGTAAAAGACGAGAGGGTCATACAGATGGTAAAGCGATACCTGAAAGGCGGAGTGATGGAAAACGGTGTTGAAACAGAGACAGAAGAAGGCTCCCCGCAGGGAGGGAATCTATCCCCACTCTTAGCAAATGTGTATCTGAATGAATTCGACTGGGAGTTTCACAGACGGGGCGTACCGTGTATTCGCTATGCAGATGATATCGTACTGTTGGCGAAGAGTGAACGGGCGGCGGAACGACTGTTGGAGAGCAGTACGAAATATCTGGAAGAAACATTAAAGCTAAAAGTGAACCGGGAAAAGAGCAGGACAGTCAGCGTGTTGGCAATCCGAAAATTTAAGTTCCTTGGCTTTTGTTTTGGGAAGAACGGAAAAGGAATTTATATCCGTGTCCATGGAAAGTCATGGAAGAAAGCCAAGGAGAAACTGCGACAGCTCACTTCCCGGAGCAAATGTGGGAGTATCATCCGAGCTATGGAAAGGATAAAAGTTTATATGCGAGGATGGCTGAATTACTATGGAATAGCGGACATGAAGAACAACATCGAAAGCATGAACGGATGGCTGTACCGCCGAATAAGGATGTGTATCTGGAAGCAGTGGAAACTGCCAAAGACCCGGAAAAGAAAACTAATGGGTCTGGGAATGCCAGAGTGGGTTGCCTGTGAAGGGGCATACAGTAGAAAATCCTATTGGAGGATGTCTAATACAGGTGTGGTCAAAAGAGCATTAACGAAAGAAAGACTGATAAACTGGGGCTACTATGATATAGCCACAGCGTATCAGTCTCTGCACGTCAACTATTGAAACCGCCGTGTACCGAACGGTACGCACGGTGGTGTGAGAGGACGGCGGTTAATCACCGCCTCCTACTCGATTCTGCTTTAACATTTTTTCGTGCATTACGAACATAAGAACCAAGATGAAAAGCAGATATACCGAGAATAAGGCTGGGGTGATCGTATTTGCAATCCATCCGAATACAGGCGGCATAAGGCAGGTTCCGACATAGGCGGACGCCATTTGTACGCCGATCATTGCCTGGGAGCGATGTGCACCGAAATGCTCCGGTGTGGAGTGGATAATGCACGGATAAACCGGGGCGCATCCAAGTCCGATAAAAAGCAGCCCTAAAAGAGCAGTTACTTCTCCAATCGGTAATAGCAACAATAGGATGCCTGATAATATCACGCCTTGTCCCAGCCGTATCATCTGTGTGTCATTGAGTTTTAGGGTTAAAAATCCGCTGAGTGCCCTTCCCGCAGTGATTCCAATGAAAAACAGGCTGGCAAATCCGGCGGCAGTTTCAGAAGTCAGCCCCCAGTGTAAAACCAGATAACTGCTGCCCCAAAGTCCGGTTGTCTGTTCAAGAGCACAGTAACAGAAAAACGTGATCATGATTTCTTTTGCACCTGAAATCCGAACAATCTGAGAGAGAGTAAGCGCCTGTTCGTGAGATGACGCAGCAGTATGACTGCTTTTGGCAGGAACAGTTGGCTTTTTCCAAAGGGGTAGGCTGAACAGCAGTACGGCCGTCAGCAGGATCTGAAGAATGGAAATATAGCGGTATCCCATATTCCAGCTGTGTCCGTTTGATAATGCGTATCCCATAATATAGGGACCAAGGGAAGCTCCGACTCCCCACATACAATGCAGCCAGCTCATATGGCGGCTTGTATAATGAAGCGCAACATAATTGTTGAGTGCCGCATCTACGCATCCGGCACCGAGACCATAAGGAACGGCCCACAGACAAAGCGCGATAAATGTATGGCTTGTGGAAAATCCGAATAGTGCAGCTGCAGTCATGAAAACACTGACAGCGGTGATCTTTCCTGCACCGAAACGTTTAGTCAGACGGTCGCTTAGCAGGCTGGAGATGATGGTTCCGACTGCAATGATCATGGAAATCCCGCCGGCATAGGAAACAGGTACAGAAAATTCACGATACATCGTGGGCCAGGCTGAGCCTAAAAGAGAATCCGGCAATCCAAGACTAATAAATGCCAGATAAATAACAGCTAACAATAGTTGAAACATATATAACCTCCTGCTTGAATGTTCTTGTGTAATAATATCGACATAGCAAGCTTGATACAACTTAATTTCCGACATATAATATAAAAAAAACGCCAAGTTTGGAAAGGAGATGTGAATATGGCACTGCAGGAGTGCAGATTGAATCTGAATCAGAAATTAAAAGAACTCCGGCCGCATGGAACGCTGGAATTTCCATGTGCGGGGTATTCTTCATACTATACAGGGCGGCAGGAGGACAGCATTCCGTGGCACTGGCATGAAGAGATTGAGATGGTATATGTTGCAGAAGGCAGGTTGGAATTAAAAATACCATCGGAATCGTTTTATGTTGAAACAGGAGATGCGTTTGTAATCAATTCCAATGTGCTCCACTATGCGATCGCTGCGGATTATTGTAAACTACATTCTCTGGTGTTTCATCCTACGCTTATTTTAGGAAATGAAGATTCGGTTTTTGCAAAAAAGTATGTACGTCCGCTCGTATCCTGTCACGCATTTTCCGGCTGTGCGGTTTCCCGGTTTGAGAATGCACATGTGATTCAGTGGTTTTGCAGTGCGTTTGACGCGATCGTACAGGAACCTCCGGGATTTGAATTTGTCGTTAGGGAGAATTTATCTAGAGTTTGTTTTTTCCTGACAGAAAAATTTAAAGATGAGCTGGAGGTACCGGAGACACTTCAAAGTCAGGACAATTTGCGGATACGAAAAATGTTGGAGTATATCCAGAGATATTATTTTGATGATATTAAGCTGGCGGATATTGCGAAGGCGGCAGACATCGGAGAAAGAGAATGTTTGCGCTGTTTTCAGAAGACAATACAGCTTTCGCCCATCCAGTATGTTTTGAAGTACAGGATCATACGGGGAGCGGAAATGCTTTTGCATAATCCGGAAAACAGCATTTCTGAAATAGCAACTGCCTGTGGTTTTGAAAGTCCCAGTAATTTTTCTAAGATATTCAAACGGTTTTATAAGTGTACGCCGAGAGAGTATCGGAAAAAAGAAAA
>ENA-OOZR01001182-OOZR01001182.1-human-gut-metagenome-genome-assembly--contig:-NODE-1182-length-15414-cov-2.456149_pt1 | contig 15414 bp, 8 predicted proteins | sample MGYA00241045_ERZ501406 | MGnify/ENA primary metagenome ERZ501406 (study PRJEB25962, sample SAMEA2042920) | human gut metagenome | biome: human gut; feature: human-associated habitat; material: faeces...
TATTATCAATGTTATCGAATTTTCTTCCGGTTTCTACTTACAAATATACAATATAAAAAGCGGTTTGTCAAGTCCTCCATGCTTCTTTCGTACATCTGATTATCCATTCATACAGTTTAGCTCATTCCCGTACAGTTTTGAACTAAATGATAGTCGGTTCTATCTTCCATTCTCCTCCTTCCCGAAGGAGGAGAATGGAGATGGTACCGACTTTTTAGTTACCCCCAATGGAGATACTACTGTTTGATTCATTTTTCATTTAGGAAAGAAGTAAAGCTGTACAGTTATAAATCTGCGAATGGTGTTTTATAATCTTCTCCCATCGAGTCCCGATACTCCTTGCAGAAACGGTCATACAGATTTCGTGCAATCCCTTTCTTTCCCTGTGCGGAGAACACAGCGCATTTGGCGGCCAATGCTTCTTCATTCAGCGGGTCGTGCAGGAACATGATGTCTGCCAGGCGGAGAATCATGTCCGGATGATTACGTTGCTTTTCAATTTCAAACAGATCCTTCAACAAGTCGATGGAGTGGCTGGAGTATGTTTCTTTGAAGTCATCCAACCAATCGAGAATGGTGTTGGGCAACAATGGTCCATACAACAGAAGTTCCAAGATACGGTTGAGTAATTCGTCGTTTTCTTTCTCCTTGAATTGCTGGATACGTGCAAGCACTTCGCGATAGTCGCAGAATACGTTCTCGCCCCATTTAATGTGCATGAAGTTGTTTTCCGTCACGACTTCTACATCACCGATACTCTCCAATAATACCCGAAGCTTGCGTAAGTTTACATTACGGTTGTTGCGGGCAGCCGTCTCTTCCTTATCCGGCCATAGGATTCCCGTTGTTTTGGAGGTCAGGATACCGTTCGGATTCTTTTCTGTATATAATATCAGCAAAATAAGCAAATGCTTCAGACGGGGAGTGAAATTGGCGGTGATGTCATTTCCCTCTTTATCGCGTACATTGAAGCACCCTAACAATGAGATGGAGGAACGGCTACGGTCATAGTAGTTGACTATCTCTTTCGGTGCGGGATCGCTTTCTTGTTCCGGCATCATCGGAGTAACTTTCTCTTGATTCTCAGAGATGGCTTTTGGAGCGGCAACCGATTGAGGAACTTCTTTTGAGGTTGCAGCCGGCTGGATTGGCTGACGTTTGCTTCTTGAACGATAGAACAGCCAGGCACCACAACCTAGTATTGCCAGGACACCGATGACGTACAGTAGATTCCACCATTTGCCGGAGCCCATTTCATCCACCGACTGACGGATATCTATCTCGTTGACTAGAGGCATATTGATGGAATAGATCTTTATATCGTGCGTACGATTGTTCAGTATTTTGTCCAGCACAAGGAACAGTTTCCTGTGAGTCGGTGAATAGTAAAGGTTAAAATCGCAGTCCTGATAATCCAGTCGGTTATTGATCGGTTTTGAAACTTCTGTATAAACAGGGCTTTTCATGGAAATTTTCCACAGTGTTCCCCCGTTGTCCGTAGATACGGCATAGAAAGAACTGTCTGCCGGTTCGAAGTACATGGAGGAAGCCATGATGGTTTCCTTGTTATCATCTTTTTTCTCCCAGATGGTGCGGGACTGTTTACTTTTTAAATTGATGGCATACAGGCCGAGGTAGTAATGGGTACTCAATTCCTGTTTACCATATTTGTTTCCTTTGCCTCCAAAGATATATAGTTCGTCGCCCACTACTGCCATAGCAGCAGAATAGCGGGGATAAAGAGGATGATCATATTTAATTTGCTCCATAATTTCACTGCCGGACTTCATGCGGAACAGGTCATTACGGTATTTATAGAAGCCATATCCACCGAAAAAGTAGAATGAGGAGTCGGCGGGGTTAAATGCTTTGGCATGGTTATAGTTGTTGGGTTCTTTGGTATTCCGCACTTCGTTGCTCCACTTGCCGTCGGCGAACGAAAAGCGGGAGATGATGTTTTCCGTCAGTGAGTAAGATACCAGTGCATTGCTTAGCGTATCATACAGCAGGTGGTTGGGATATTCTACGGCAGGATATCCTCCGCGTACGGCAGTCTCTTGTTTGAGTCTTCCGTCTTCGTCCAGCACTTTTACCGATTCGGGACTGACTACATAGAATAAGGCGCAACGGGCGTCGAATGCTATGCCTACTCTGCTGGAAGTATTGATCTTATTGATAGTTTTCCATTCGATATGGTTGTCTATCAGCCAGAGAGGCTGGACAGCACGCGCGACGGCTCCCTCTTTTTCGTCATAGCAGAGGTTGTCATTATGTTTCCATAATTTCCATTCTCTTGTCAGTTTGCCGTCCTGTATGATGTTGATATCCCTTAAGTTGACAGGGGCTACTTCCGCCTGATAGCCTAGCATCTGGCCGAATGTAATCGTTACGCTGTTTGTTTCTTGCAGGGGGAAGGTGGACGACATCTTTTTTTTGTCGTATTCTATTTCGATCACATTGTCTTTCTGACGCAGATTCAGCGAGACATTGATCCATTTTTCCAGTTCTATGGGTTTGTCAATGATGATAATTTCATCATTGAGCATTAAAGCGGGAGCATGGTTTTGCTCGCCTGCAACAAACGAAAAGCGTATTATCTGGCCTTTGTCTGTCTTCAGATGAAGAATGGAGCCATAGTCGGCTTCATTGGCACGTATATATATCTGAAAAGAAATGGTTAAGTCGTTTTTTACGGAGAAAGGTTGGTTGTCATCCAAATATAAGGTAGACCTTTCCGGTGCCGGTACGGCATGAGACTTAAGATAAAGTCCGTAATCATATAAAGGAGACGCATCCAGTCTGCCCGCCAGGCAAAGCAGGATAAAAATCAATAATTGCAGTTGATATTTCATAGTACTTCTACTTGAATCTGTTCCTATGTGGCAAAAGTACGAAAAACAATATGATATTCATAAGAATCGGGGACTTATTTTATATAACCAAAGTGTTGGAATACTCGTATATGATAGCCGACATCCGGGGAATATGACAAGAGGTATTGTCGAAGAATCAGATGTTATTTCGATGATTCTTCGACAACCCTCTTGTGTTTAATCGCTAGAATATAGCTACTTGATTTCTAATGATGGAGGAACATCCTCTGCTCCGCTGGCCCATGTCTTGTTGGGTTTGCTGCCCATTACCAATACTAGCTTGCCACCGTTCATCAGGTCATCATGGCTGAACCATGATTTGTTCCATTCTTTGCCATTCAGTGTGGCGGACTGGATGTATTTGTTGTCATTGGAAGCGTTCTTGGCTTCGATTTCAAATACGGCTCCGTTGCTGAGTGTAATCTTGGCATCTGTGAAAAGCGGACTTCCGATGGTGTAGGCCGGCAATCCCGGAGTGACAGGGTAGAAGCCCAGGGAAGAGAAGACCACAAATGACGTCATACCTCCGCCGTCCTCATCTCCCGGAATACCCATCAGGTCATTGCGGAACCATGTTTTCAGCATTTGACGGATGCGCTTCTGTGTTTTCCACGGCTGTCCGGCATAGTTATAAAGATAAGGAACGTGCAGAGAAGGTTCGTTCGCCATCGAGAATTGGCCTACATTACCCGTATGGTCGGGCAGTTTTGCGTAGAATGCATATTTGCTCCGTCCCAGCGGTTCGGTGAAAGTGCGGTCAAGGTTGGCGATGAACTGCTCGTTTCCTCCCATAAGGCTGATGAGGTCGGCTACATTGTGTGGCACGTCCCAGCGGTAAACCCAGCCGTTGTTTTCTCCATAATACTCACGGGCTCCCATGCCTCCGGGGAAACGGTAGTCGAATGGCTCAATCCATTGTCCTTCCTTATCTTTCGGATGGAAGAAAGCGGTTTCTTTATTGTAGAGATTCCGGTAGTTATACGAACATTTCAGATAGTATTCGGCTTCTTCCTTCTTGTTCAGAGCTTGGGCGATACGGGAGAGACACCACTGGTCGTAGCTGGTTCCCAGAGTGACAGCGACAGGCTGGCGCTTCTCGAAAGGATGTACGTTCGGGTCGTTTTCCGGTTCATCTACACGGAGAGCGGGGATATAACCGTTTTCACGGTAGAAATTGTCCAGCCAGCCGGCCGGTGCTCCCGACCACGGGGCGAGCGTCTTTTCTTCAATCCCTTTCCGGCAAGCCTCGTAGGCTTTTGCCGTGTCTACTTTCAACCCTTTGGCCAGTGCGTCGGCTACCGTGGCAACGGCATGATTGGAGTTCATGCGACGTGTGTCACCTGTTACTTCGGGGAAAGTAGGCATCCACATATTGCCCATTTGTTCCGCCATGCGCAGGTAGGATGCGATGATGTCTTCTTCCTTTTGTTGGTCGATCAGTGTGCGGAGAGGATGTGCGGCACGGTAAGTGTCCCAAATCCAGTCGTCGGTGTAGAAAGGAGTACTGTTGTCTTCGTGTACCTTTCCATCGAAGGCGCTGAAGTAACGGCCGTCTTCGCTCATGCAGATGGGACGTTCGAAGGTACGGTAGAAAGAAGAGTAGAATACGGTTTTGTCATCTTCCGTTCCTCCTTCTACTTGGATACGTCCCAACGTTTCGTTCCAGATTTGGCGTCCCGCTTCTGCCAGTGCTTTGATGTTATAGTCTTTTAATTCGCGGTGCAGGTTCTTTTCGGCCTGTTCCTCGCTGATGAAAGAAATACCGTAGCGGAGGTTGACCGTTGTGGTTCCATCGGCAAAGCGCCATGCCGCACAGGCATTTGCGCCTTCGGCATTATCCTTGCTTGTTTCAATAGTGCCGTTTTCGAGGATGCCGGCGCTTATCGGCTTCTCCTGTGCTTCTATATATACATAGACATTGGTGTTGTCATTTAGTTGCTGGCGACCGCTGATGAAGTTCTCGTTGGCGTGAATAGAGCCATTGCGGGAGTTTACGATGAGATAAGCCGGTTTGTCTGCCTCATACGTTATCCGGTAGATAGCCGACTGATGGGAAAGCGCATATTCCGCTTTCATACGGTTGTCATCCAGTTCCACATCGAAAGAATAAGGAGTAATGTGCTCGTTGTCATAGTTATACGTTATGACCGGACGCAGCTTTTCTCCCTGATAGGGACTGAAATTGAATGCAGAACGTTCCCGGTGGTTGGTGACGATCAATGGAAGCCCCTTCAGCAGTTCGGAGGTGTAATCGGCACGTTCCGGGTAAACACGAAGCATACTGTTGGGTAACTGGATGGTGGGGAACGTGGGAACCAGCAGATGGCTGATGTTGCCGATATACGGGTTGACGTAATCGACCGGGGTCCGATCCGCTGTTTGCAGGCTACCGTTACATGCACTCAGCGTTGAAATGATAGCCGCCGAGGCTAAAATGTGTGTAAGTTTCATCATTTGTTTATTTACTATTATTTGGTTTCCGGATTCACGAAAGCTGCTTTCAACAGCGGAAGGAAATCTTTCTTGTTATCGCATTTGAAATAACCGGTGAAGTCGTTCCGGTCTCCGGCTCCTAGTTTGATCACCAGTTTATTCCATCCTTGCAGCAAGGGCAATTCTTTGTAGATGATTTCGTTGCGTCCGTCGTGGGATACAGCCGTATAAGGTTTGTCGTTGATGAGCAGCGCACGTTTCTTTGCTTTCACAAAGAGGGATAGTTTCGGCATGTTCGGTTCTATCAACAGGTCGTCCAAAGGGCGTGGACTGAATACATAAAGTTCCAGTGTCCATTCACCGTCGCTGTCCTTCACCAGTTTCTCTTTGGTGGCTACGGGGAAGTTGATCTGTTCGTCGCGCAGGAAGAAGACCTCGTTGATATTGACTTCCGGCTTTTGGAAGGCTATTCCGGCATTCTTCAGAATAGCGCTCAAAGTGTTGAATCCCTTCTCTGAGTTGGCAAATTCGGTTAATGTGTTCAGATAGAAAGTGGAAGCATTCTGCTGGCATTTTACAAATACAGGAGTGGCGGCTGTACATTCGTATTCACTGCGGATCGTTCCGGCAGTCTTGATCTCTTCCGGGCGTTTGTTCCACTTTCTCCAGTCGGTCTTACAGGCGTTCAGCAAGACGTCGCCTTCTTCTACGAAAGCTCCTTTCAGCGAGTAGCTGGAAGCGTTGGTCTTCTGAAGTTCGCAGAAGTAGAAGTCGGAATTATTGAGTCCGTGCATCCATGACTTTTGTACGGGCAGGAAAGAAGAACGCTGCAGATTATCCAAGGACACCGGAAGCGGAAGAATTTCATTGTATGCGGCTACCGTTTCCGGTGTGAGTCCCCATATCCATACATCCGCACCTTTGGCGATTTGCTTTTGCATCTCATTCTTGGTAGAAGCATCCAACTTTTGGCTACCGTCTACAATATAGAGCAACAGGGAAGGAGTGTTTGCCTTCTTGGCGAATATGACTCCTTGCGCATCCATCAGCTGCTTTAATTTACTGTTCTGACTACCGATAAAGATGACTTCCTTATACTTTTTGGAAGTAGTTGTTGCTTTGCGATGGTCGTACTGTTGTTTGTCGATTACAGCATAAGGAGACCAGGCCGGTTGTCCCGGAGCATTGGCTGCGCGTAGAGCACTGTACATCGGCCATTCCTGATAGAGCGGCAAGGTCGGGTCGTAACCGGGGTTGAACGTCGTGCAATAAGGACCTACACGTTCGGGTTGTACGCCCGGAACTCCCTCTTTGTAATCACCGAAGAAGACTCCGTCAGCTTCAACGGTGGGAGCTTTGCTTTTGTCTTTCTTGCCGAGTGGAAGCGGTTTCAAGGCATACCATGCCATATTGAAGACTGTGCTGTAAGAGGCTCCCATCTGTCTTTGGTTGGCGATGAGGTTGTAACATTCGTTAGCCAGCCCTTCCATGCGGCCTTCCTGTGATTCGTAAGCGCGTTCTCCGTTATATTTGGCAACCTGTTCCGGGGTGCCGTAATAAGCCATACTGTGTTCACCGATTCCCCAAGGTTTTCCGATTTCAATCCAGCGTTTCATGGAGTTGATGTCTCCGTAGTGGCCTACAGTCACAGGCAATATACCGTCACCGTCATCTTCGCCGTCTGCTGAAATCCACGGGCGGGTAGGGTCGTACTGATGTACAATATCACGCCATTCTTCCCATGCCTTCTTTTGTACCGGCATCAGTTCGGGGCGATTGTAAACGTGCAGGATAACGGGTTTGTTTTCGTTGCTGATACTCCAGCCGAAAACGGACGCGTGATTTCTGTCGCGCAGGACAAAACGTTTCAGATGTTCTTTAGATGCCTCCCAGAAGAGGTCGGAGTCCAGTTTCGGACCACCGTCGCTGGCCCAGTTGGCTGTTTCGTTCAGTACGCAGATACCCATTTCATCGGCCATATCAAGGTAGAAGCGGGGATAGACTTGCGCGTGCGGACGGACTGCGTTGGCATTCATCCCTTTAATGGCGGTGAACCAGGCCCACGCATAACGGCGGGTCATCTGCGGGATACCCATAAAATGCCAGGAGTCACCATGCAATGCGTAAGGTTCGCCGTTCAGGTATTGTGTAGTACCTTGCAATGTCCATTCACGCCAGCCGAAACGTTCGTATTTGGTGTCGACAGTCTGTTTCTGGTTGTTGACGGAAAGTAACAGGGCATACAGGTTGGGATGCTCCGGAGTCCAGTATTTTAATATATCCTTGCCGACAGGTACTTGCAAGGTCACTTTCTGTGAAGCCTTGGCTGGCAGGGACACTTTCGTAGGAGCGACTTTCAATGCTTCATTACCAAGCGTCCAGTTCGGAACGGGAGCGGAGTTGACGTCCGTGCCTGCGCAGTTCACCCATTCGCGGATATTACCTTGCAGTTGTACATCAGTCTTCTTCTCTGTCCGGTTCTGAAGAGTTATTTCTATTTCCAGTGTATTCTTTGATACCAGCGGTTTCACGTATACGTCTTCCAGATGGATTTTCGGCAAAGCCAACAGATATACATCCTGCCAGATACCGTTGATCTGATATCCCCACATCGAGCCGCCCGGAACAATGCGGCGTCCGATGGTCGCATTGTTTTCGAATAACGACTGGCTTCGTACGCCTACCAGTATCTCTATGTTTTCGCCGGCAGTCACTTTATCGGTGATGTCAAAGCTGAACGGTAAGAACAAATCGAAGTTCTCGCCTACCTTTTCTTTATTTACGTAGACTTCGGAATATCCGGCTACGGCCTCAAAGTGAAGTTTGATTTGTTGCCCCGACCAGTCGGCAGGGATGGTGACATTCTTCTTCATCCATGCCATTTTCACTTGTTCCCATTCTTTGGGGTATGAAGGGTAGTTGCGGTGGTCGGGACCTTCCAGGTCGCGGTAAGCAAAAGCATTGATATTCCACGGTGAAGGGATTTTGATACGTGTTTTGCTCCATTCGCTGTCGTTTTCCGGCAGGGGTAGTTCGGGAGCGATTCCTTTTCCCTGAACGTATTCTTTCGGCAAGCGGACAGGCTGGAAATCCCAATAACCGTTGATGCAAATCTCTTGTCGATGTTCCTTTTCTGTTTGGTTCACCAGACCTTCGCTGGGGGCAAAGGTGTAGGGATAGACCAGTTTCTGGTCATTAGCCACTGTTTGTGTCTGCGCGTTTACCTTTGTAGATTGCAAGGTAAAGCCGGTCAGCAGACCGCATAGTAAAATTAAACTTCTCTTCATATTCATAATTTAATGAGTTTTTCGGTATTATCAAGGGCAAAGTAAAGGTCGAACCATTAAAAAGAGAGGATAAAGCAAATTAATTCTTCATTAAAATGGAATTAATTGTATCATAAAATGTCTTTTTCTCTCCGGAAAGGATGAAAATGGTCCGGTTACTTGCTTTTTATCCGAATGTAACTCACTTGGGCTTTTCGTATTGTTCTACCGCCCTCCTTAATTTCTTTTCTATTAGCTCCACCAGTGTCTGCGGGTAAAGAACTTGTATTCCGTTGGCATATCCGAAGAATACCCGCTCCAGTTCATGGTTGATGACTACCTCTATTTCAAGAATCACACTTCCGTCTACCATTGTTTCTATGGTTCGTTGGCTGTGGTGTATCGGTTTGGTCAGGATGTAGGGAACTTCGGCGGCAGCTACTTTAAAACCGACCTTCTCGGCTTTGCTTCCGGAGTTTTTGGTCACCCCTACCAAGTCGTCAAAGAATGTGTTCGGGTCGAAGAATGTATTCTTTATAAATGGTTCCCGCGATAGTACCTCTAACGAATGGATTCTGTCCAGAGCCAGATTCTGCAATATCCGTCCGCTTTTTCTGATTCCAAATACGAACCAACGGTTGCGATATTCCTTTAATAGATAAGGATAGAAGATGAAGCTGTTTGCCGAACGGGCCTTGAACGAACGGTATTTAAGTTGCAGGGGATGTTCGTTGACGATGGCATGGTAAATGGTATCCAGATAATCCAGCCCTTTCAGAGATTCGTTCTTTTCGAAGTCGATGACCGGAGTCGTCTTCATTCGGGCGGAAGCTACGTGATCTTCCAGCCGGTTCACAATCTCACTCATCTCCGTGAAGTAGGAGAAACCCTTGAACTGCCGCAGAACTTCTACGGCTTCCGACATCGTTTTCAGGTCCTGTTCGTTCAGCGGGGTCTGTGTGATGCTGTATTCCGGGTCTTCGTACTTGTAATACTTGTTTTCGTATACCACAATCGGTGCGTTATAACCCAGCTTCTCGCTGCGCATCATCTGTATATCCATTTGTACGGCACGTTTGCTGATTCCCTTGTCGATTCCTTCATATTCGTAAAGGGCATCCGAGCAGGCATCTACCAAGTCTTCCAGTGTCCAGCGACGATAAGGATTACGCAGACAGTTATCAATCGTTTTATAACGAATCAAGGCATTTCTATTGACCGGCATAGGCGGAAGTATAAAGATTTTCTCCAAAAGTAGAAAAATAATTTGAGGTACGCAAAAAGGCTGCGCACCCACCCCCGTATCTTTGCAAAAGAAAACAAATAAAGAGTATAAATGATGAAGTTTAACTGGATAAATAAAGGAATGAATAAAGTGCTGAATAAAGAATCGGCACCGGCTTACCGGCTGACACCCGAATGGGAATTGTACACATCCGTGGTAACTACTTCATTGAACAACAGTTTCTATGAGCAGGCGGAAGAGAGAATAGAAAGGGTCCGTACGCTGATCGGAAAATGTGATCCTTTGTTTGTGGCGCAACTGGCGGCGTACGCAAGAGAAATGATGAACCTGCGTTCCATCCCTTTGGTGATGGCGGTAGAACTGGCGCGTATCCACCAGGGCGACAATCTGGTGAAGCGGGTAACTGCCCGTACCGTTCGGCGTGCCGATGAAATCACCGAACTGCTGGCCTGTTATCAGCAGGCAAACCGGCGGACGGGGACAAAGAAACTGAACCGTCTTTCCAAACAGTTGCAGGCAGGACTACAGGATGCATTCAATACATTCGATGCGTACCAGTTTGCCAAATACAACCGTTCGGCAGAAGTTTGTCTGAAAGATGCCTTGTTTCTTGTGCACCCGAAAGCGAAAGATGAACGGCAACAGGAAATTTTCAATGGAATAGTTAACGATAATCTTCCGGTTCCCTATACTTGGGAGACAGAATTGTCTGCTTTAGGTCAGTGTACCTTTGTTACGGAAGAAGAACGGCGAAAAGCTTTCCGTGCCAAATGGGAAGAATTGATAGACAGTGGTAAACTAGGATACATGGCTTTGCTGCGCAATCTGAGGAATATACTGGAAGCGGAAGTTTCTGCAGACCATATTCTGACAGTAGGGAAGAGGCTGTCTTCCGAAAAGGCGGTTGAAAACTCCAGGCAGTTGCCTTTCCGCTTTTTGGCTGCTTACCGTGAGTTGTCGAAGACTCCTTCGCTCTATGCTACGATGTTGATGACGGCTTTGGAACGTGCCGTGCAGGTGTCTGCCCGCAATATTACCGGATTTGATGAATCTACCCGTGTGCTGATAGCCTGTGACGTATCCGGTTCCATGCAGTGTCCGGTTTCGGCAAAGAGTAAAGTATTGTACTATGACATCGGTTTGCTGCTGGGAATGTTGTTGAAGTCACGTTGCAAACAGGTGATGACGGGTATCTTTGGCGATAGATGGAAGATTATCAATCTGCCCGATACGGGTATCTTGTCCAATGTCGATGCTTTCTATAAAAGGGAAGGTGAAGTGGGATACTCTACAAACGGGTATTTGGTTATCAAAGACCTAATAGACCGAAAGGCGCAGATGGATAAGATAATGATGTTCACTGACTGTCAGTTGTGGAATAGCCATAGTGACTTGCAGATAACGGATTTGTGGAGGAAGTACAAGAAAATTTGTCCGGTAGCCAAGTTGTATCTGTTTGACTTAAGCGGATATGGCAACACTCCGCTAGATATCACTCGTGACGATGTATTTTTAATAGCGGGATGGTCGGATAAGATATTTGATATTTTGTCTGCAATCGACAAGGGAAATGATGCGTTGCAGGAGATAAAAAAGATAGTGGTATAACCGGAGTTCTCAGGATTCCGGTTTACGAAAGAAACAAGTGTCGTAGAGAAGAGTTACTTCGTTTGGGACGACCATAGGTCGCGGGTTCGACTCCCGCTGCTCTCCTTATTCTTTGAGGAAAAGCATAGCTCAGTTGGATAGAGCAGGTTATAGTCTCTTTTCGTTTGTTACCTTGTTTTTACTTTGACATAAGCAGAATGTCGTAGAGAAGAGTTACTTCGTCTCATTTTAGGGGAGGAATAGTGAAGTTGTAAAATCAGCAAGACTATCCGGTTCGACTCCGGCATTGACGTGCCCCATTTCTCTTTTCGCCTGTTACTTCTGCTTTTCTATATGCCTGTAGCTCCCTTTTTTCAATGATGTATCAAAAGTGTTACTCTTTGAAACAAAGTTTATAGACGAAGGTGAAGATAGCCCCTATCTTTGCCTTCGTCTATTTTTGACTAACACTCGTATAACTCTGAATATCCTGTTACCATGAAAACAACTCCTTGGATAAAACAATGTAAAGGTGCCACACTCGCACTGGCTGTTTCCTTTGGACTGACCTGTTGCCAGTCAACCGGAAGCACATTCACCCTTGAACAGAAAGGTGATAGCCTGACAATTGTCCACATCGTTCATCCTACCCATTATATATTACTCCCCATCGAGGAAGAAGCCGATGAAAGTCAGGTGCGGCTCGATACGGGGAATGCAACGGATACCGATATGGATATCCGTCTGGCACAGACAAAGGTCGATTATTTTGTTCCCTTTGCCTTGCCGGCTGATACAAAGGCAGCCACTTTGCGCATTCAAAGGAAATCGAAAGACGCCCTCTGCTGGGAAGAAATCAGATTATCCGATACGTTTGATACTGCCAATACGGATAAATTCCGTCCTGTCTACCATCATACTCCCCTTTATGGCTGGATGAATGATGCAAACGGATTGGTATATAAAGATGGAGAGTATCATTTGTATTATCAGCATAACCCTTATGGCTCCAAATGGGGAAATATGCATTGGGGACATTCAGTCAGCAAGGACCTGATGCATTGGGAACATCTGGCGCCTGCCATTGCTCGTGATACATTAGGGCATATCTTTTCCGGCAGTTCTATTGTCGATCAGGAGAATGTGGCGGGCTACGGAGCAGGTTCCATCCTCGCTTACTATACTTCTGCCAGCGATAAGAACGGACAGATTCAGTGTCTGGCTTATAGCAAAGACAACGGACGGACATTTACTAAATACGAAAAGAATCCTGTCCTGCGTCCTTCCGATGGTCTGAAAGATTTCCGTGACCCGAAAGTCTTCTGGTATGCACCGGAGAGTAAATGGGTGATGATTGTCTCTGCCGATAAGGAAATGCGTTTCTATGACTCCCATAATCTGAAAGACTGGAACTACCTGAGTAGCTTTGGCGAAGGATACGGTGTGCAACCCTGTCAGTTTGAATGTCCGGATATGGTGGAACTTCCTGTAGACGGCGATATCAACCATAAGAAATGGGCATTGATTGTCAATGTAAATCCGGGATGTTACTTCGGAGGGAGTGCTACTGAATATTTTATCGGTGACTTTGACGGTACAAAATTTATTTGTGACAATCAGCCGAATGTCACGAAATGGCTGGACTGGGGAAAAGATCACTATGCTACCGTCTGTTTCTCAAATACGGGAAACCGTGTGGTGGCAGTGCCTTGGATGAGCAACTGGCAGTATTGCAATATCGTTCCGACCCGGCAGTTCCGTAGTGCCAATGCACTGCCCCGTGAATTGGGACTCTATACACAGGACAATGATATTTATCTTTCCGCCGCACCGGTAGCGGAAACTAAGAACTTACGAAAAGAAAGCAAGGATATTCCGTCTTTTACGGTAGACAAGGATTATCACATCGAATCTTTATTGACTGATAATGAAGGAGCTTATGAGCTTTCTCTGAACATCAAAACTGGAAAGGCGGAAATTATGGGATTCAGTCTTTTCAATGACAAGGGAGAGAAGGTGGATATTTACCTTAATCTTCCGGAAAAGAAACTGGTGATGGACCGTACGAAAAGCGGCATCGTAGATTTCGGGAAAAACAGCTCTCCGCACGAGATCGAGGCGCACGATCGATGGAAGACGATTTCTATCAATTATATAGATGATTTCGCATTAGCTACCTGGGCACCGATAAAGAAAGAGAATAAATATACGTTGGATGTCTTTGTTGATAAATGTTCTGTAGAAATATTCCTGAATGGAGGAAAGGTAGCAATGACTAATCTTATCTTTCCATCGGAACCATACAACCGTATGTGTTTTTATAGCAAAGGAGGTTCATTTCAAGTAGATTCATTCAAGGCGTATCGGTTGGGTTTATAATAGAAATAGAAGTTACACAATAGGTGTTTACATAGATTCAGTGAAAGCAACAAGTATTGATTGCTTTTTAAGGATTCATAGGTTAGATTTATAAGTTAGGTTTTGTAGATTAGAATTAGGTGTTTGGTAGCTGTCAGATGTGAAATCCGGCAGCTACTTTTATTCATCAATTATTCATCAATTATTCATCAATTTCAATTGTATATCCTCCTTGGAATATCTCTTCCGGTTGTAAGTGCTGCATCCAGTCCTTATCTTTATATTCACCAGTATAATGTGCGCGGTCGCAACGTCCGTACCAAGGTTCGATGCAGACGAAAGGAGCATTCTTTGCAGGTGGAGACCAGAGTCCAACTACCGGAGCATTAAAATGTAGACTAAGATAAGCCAGTTTCTCTTTATTATATAAGGGAACTTTACGGACCTGTTCATTCTCCAGTATCAAAGCATCTTTATCAAAAGTATGCGTGTCCAGTGGTAATAATCCGTCCGTCAACTCTAAAGAATATTCAGTAGAAGGATCAGCGCATCCTTTTTCTGAAATGAGAATATATTTCAAACCGTTTTCCTTGTCAAATCTGAAGAACCCTCTTTCAGAATTGCTTGCATCGAATTCTGGCCAATAGAAAGCAGGATGTGCACCAATCTGAAAATACATTTCCTTGTCGCCAGTATTCTTTACTTCCCACATAACCTCAATTTTCTTTCCCTGGATGCGATAGCCTATTTCCAGACAGAATGGAAAAGGGTATTTATGCAAAGTTTCTTCATTGCTGACAAGGCGGTAACGTACTTCATCCTCTTTTTCAGAAATAAGAGTAAATTCCATGTCACGGGCAAAACCATGTTGAGTAAGCGTATAAGGAATCCCTTCATTCCGATACTCATTTTCCCATACGCTCCCTACAATCGGGAATAGGACAGGAGAGTGTCGCTTCCAAAAAGCAGGATCGGCTTGCCACAGATATTCTTTTCCATTGGCGACGATGCTGCAGAGTTCAGCTCCGTGGGGAGATACTTGAATCGTGAGTTGTTTGTTGGAAATTGTTTTCATATCGTTTATTTATTGGATTATTTTAGAGTTAATCTTTAAGTTCATCTTGCCATCTTTGCCATCAACTGCCTGCATTTTCAACTGGTGACAATTTGTCACCGTTTCATTTCCTTCTTCTTTAAGTCTCTGTTTCAGCTTATTCCAATATTTACGTCCATCGGTACTTTCAGTTAAAATGCTAACCACATCTACTATCGAAAAATACCACTTCTCTTGTTCATCATCCCATACCGTACGTACTTTTTTTTCCTCAAAGAGCTTTAATGCTTGTTGTTTAGTCATGAATTCTGTTTTTAGAATCTTTAATTGGTTGTTATCTTAATGAAGAGTCTTCTCTATTTTGGGGCTCATATCACTACACAAAGATACCACTTTCAATCTACATAAGAGAATATGAACCTCATTTTTCTCATAGCAAGAAGAAAACATGTATAAAACCCTATAAAATAGCGTTCTATGCAACAAATGTTATAGCCTTTGAAACATTTTTTTCAGTCGTTTGATATAAATCAACCGTAATTTGCATTATCGATATAGATAAAATTCGTACTTTTAATTTAATAACATCAAACTAAT
>ENA-OOZR01001193-OOZR01001193.1-human-gut-metagenome-genome-assembly--contig:-NODE-1193-length-15201-cov-2.232735_pt1 | contig 15201 bp, 9 predicted proteins | sample MGYA00241045_ERZ501406 | MGnify/ENA primary metagenome ERZ501406 (study PRJEB25962, sample SAMEA2042920) | human gut metagenome | biome: human gut; feature: human-associated habitat; material: faeces...
AAATAATAACCTAAACCCTAACCAGTAAAAAGAAAGAGGATGTGTTGAAACCCTCATAAATTAAATATCATCCTCGCTACGACTATCTGTGGCGAGGATGATTTCGTTAAAAGGGAAGTCTGACACATCCCCTTTTTATTTCTGTCCAACTGATGATGTAAGGTGATTGTGCTTACATCGTTCTGCTTACTAACATCTCTATCCCAATACTCCTTCCCCCTTCTGCAGACGTTTCAGACGAAGCAATGCCTCTATATAATAATAGTCTGCATAGATAATAGAAGCGTCTATCTCCGAATGAGCCGGCCAATGGCCTGTGCTATGGAGCAGGAAAGCCGGATTGCTTTTACCGCTCTGATAATTGTCGGAACTCAGGCTTGTCAGCATTTCGATAGCGGCATCCTTGTAGTGTTTACCCTTCCCATTGGGGAGATAGGCAGACAGTTCGAGCAGCGCGGAAGCTACTACGGCAGCCGCCGGAGCATCACGCGGAGCATCGGGTATGCCCGGAGCACTGAAATCCCAATAAGGCACTTTGTCTTCGGGCAAGCGTTCCAGATAGACATCGGCTACTTTCTGCACAAAGTCAAGGTATTTTGGGTCTTTCGTTTCACGATAGACTACGGTGTAGCCATAAATAGCCCACGCTTGTCCACGTGCCCACATTGTGCTGTCCGCATATCCTTGGTGAGTCACTCCTTTAATCAGGTTACCTGTGATAGTATCGTATACCGCTACATGATATGAGGTATAGTCCGGACGGAACTGACACTTCATAGTCTTGTCGGCATGAGATACAGCGATGTCGTATAAGTAAGGATTACCACCGTTCTTTGCTGCCCAGAAAAGCATCTCAAGATTGATCATGTTGTCCATGATGGTATTGTGGGGCCAGTTACGGGGTTCTACTTCCCGCGGCCAGGACAGCATCGTGCCGACTACCGGATTAAACAAAGTAGCCAATGAATCGGCTGTGTCCAGAATCACTTGTTTGTAAGCGGGATTCTTGGTCAGGCGATATCCGTTGCCGTAGCTGCAAAAAACCAGAAAGCCCAGATCATGATCATAAGCCGGAATGCGGGAAAGGAACTCTAAGGATGCCGTAAACTTTTCGGCTTCTTCCAGTATATGCTTGTCTTGTGTGTACTCATAATCATACCACAACACTCCCGGCCAGAAACCGGCACACCATTCTTCCTTCGTTGCTTTCCGACAGTTCCAATGATGCTCGTCTGCCATGACATTACGTGGCATCATTGTATAGTCTATACCCGAGTCTCCTTTCAGTTCTACCAGTGAACGTTGGGTCTGTTCCGCGCAATAATCCAGAGCTTTATTCACATCCAACGTACCGGAAGTCCGATGGGCACATGCACAAAAGCCTAGTACTACAACCAACCCTGCTACAATCTTCTTCATTTTTTCGTTCTATATCTTCGTGTTAGTTTCTTATTATTTATTCTCACTTATTCTTTCTTATTTAGTTACCCGGAACCAGTCTACGTCCGCCCATCCGCGATTTCCATCATTAGGGGTGACACAGAACAAACCGACTTTCGCTCCTATCCACTTTCCCTGCCGGGCAGTAAAAGGTTCTCCCGCTGCTGTGTACTTCTTTCCATCGAGACTATAGGCAAAGGTGCAAACGGCTCCTTTGGCTACTTTTACCCGTAAGTAAACGGTCTTCCACTCATTATCAGCCACTCCCGGCATTTTCAGATATTCCACCGGAAAGCTCGCCAGTTCCTTCACTTGTTCGGGGTGCTGTTGTTCCGCATCTTTGCATACGACTTGTTGCAGGATAAACTTGTCGCCGGCTTTACGGACAGACAAATAACTATAATCCCATCCCATTACTATCATTCCGGCTTGCTCTCCATCCTGCTTGGCGGTAAACGTCAGCTTGGTAGTAGCCGTAAACTCTTCAGCGGGAAACTTTTGCAGCAACAGATTAGGCACTTCCCAAAAGTTCACGAACTCTTTGGAAAGGCTGCCTGCATAGAGTCGGATATATCCCAGATCGGTCGTAAATCCGTAGGTATCCTGTTTGTTGGCATGCCACTGCCACTGTAATCCCAAGTGCCGTGTATCAAACTCGTCACTTTCCGGAGGAGTAGCTACCGGATACATCTTTCCGACATTCGGCTTTTTATAGGTGGTGACAGGTTCTCCGCAACCGTCTTTGTCTTTATCCACTCCGATCACAGGCCAGTCATTCACCCATTTCATCGGATTGAGATGGATGACACGTCCATAAGCCCCTTGATCCTGAAAATGGACGAACCACGATTCTCCTGTATTTGTATCTACCCAGCCTCCCTGATGCGGACCGTTGATGGTGGTCTTCCCCTGCGCCATCACAATCTTTGATTCATAGGGACCATAGATATTCTTTGAACGAAGCACCAGCTGCCAACCGGTAGCTACTCCGCCTGCCGGAGCGAAAATATAATAGTAACCATTCCGTTTATAGAGCTTCGGTCCCTCTACCGTATGGTTCTTTCCGTCATTTCCATCGAACACCAGTACCGGATCGGAGATCACTTCCGTTCCTTCCGCATTCAATTCGCAGATTACCAGAATGCTGTTCACTCCGCTGCGACTGCCGGCATAAGCATGTATCAGATATACTTTCCCATCCTCGTCCCAAAGTGGCGTCGGGTCGATCATTCCTTTTCCGGCTTTCACCAATACGGGTTTGCTCCATGATCCTTTCGGATCTCTAGTCTTTATCATGTAGATTCCATAATCCGGATCGCCCCAATAAATATAAAACTCTCCCTTATGAAAGCGGATAGCAGGAGCCCATACACCTTTCCCATGCTGCGCTTTATCGAAAAACTCTTTGGGTTCCTGTACCGGCAACGCATAATTCACCAGCGACCAGTTTACCAGATCACGGGAATGAAGTATAGGAAGTCCCGGTATGCAATTAAAACTGGAAGCCGTCATATAGAAATCATCTCCTGCCGCACATACATCCGGATCGGAGTAGTCGGCATATAGAACAGGGTTCTGATAAGTACCATTGCCTTTATCAGCCACCCAGGTCCGGGATATTTCCTGTGCACTCACCCAAGTACAGCAAGCCATCATTCCTGCTATAAACAGAATCTTTTTACGCATATTACCTTACTAATCAATTCATTCAAACATACTAATCGTTATTCCTAAAAACAGGTTCTTTTTACCTTATATTAAAACCAATCTTTCAAAAACTGAATCCTTTATCTCTTTTCAACAATCTTATTACTGACCTATTTGCCTATATATACGAAGGGGATCAGGTAAATACCTAATCCCCTCGCAAGTTTTTTCTATATTTCCATTAAATAGTATTTTCATTTTATCATTTACACTACTTCGTCAAAGCAGTACTGCCCAAATACTATGCAGTTTTAACGTACCGGAGTCAGTATACCTACATAACCGCCACCTGCAACCATTTTCACGGTCAAAGGTTTTCCGGCAACAATACGCACCTTTTGATTTACCAATTCCGTCGCTTTCTTATCCGCATTTTTAGCGTCTTTCCAATATTCAAGTTCGTATTCGCCTTCAGGTAAGAAAGAAGTGTCTAGTTTTATAACCCGTTTCGTACTGTTATTCATCACACCGACAAACCATTGTTCATTTGACCGTTTCGCCAATGCAATAAATTCCCCCGGATACCCATCTAAAAAACGAGTGTCATCCCATACAGTAGGCACTACCTTGAGGAAGTCCGCTCCTTGCTGCCCGAGAATATGTTTAGGATGATCAGAAACGACAGTAAACGGACTTTCATAAATCACGAACTTAGAAAGTTCTGCACAACGAGTGTTTGCCACTAAAGTAGGACTCTGTTTCTTAAATTCCTTAAGAGGAACATTCAGAAAGCCGCCCGGAGTATAATCCATAGGTCCTGCCAGCATACGGGTAAAAGCAAGCGTCACATTATGTTCCGGCACTATTCTATCTGTGAATTTTGAATACTCCTCTCCCATGACTCCTTCACGCGTCAGCAAGTTAGGATACGTACGTTCAATACCATCAGGCTTATAAGAGCCATGAAAATCAACCATTAACTTGTGTTTTGCCGCAGTTGTGACAATCTTCCGATACCAATTCACCATTTCCTGATCATCACGATCCATAAAATCAATCTTTACACCGGCAATCCCCCATTTCTCATAAAGAGCAAAAGCCTCTTTATAGCTATCGTTCTTATTTATGTCCGTACAATAAAGCCACAGCCAGCAACGTACATTCTTCAAACGTGCATATTCAAGTATCTCCTGCATATCCAATTGAGGTGCCGGTTTAGTGATATCGGCATCCGCTTTATTATAGCGGCCATACCATTGCCAGTCTATCACCATATAAGGCCAGCCTTGAATCGAAGCAAGATCTATATACTCCTTAATCACGTCCATTTCCATTTTCACCTCTCCACTCCACCAATGATCCCAGGCGGCCATTCCCGGTTTTATCCACGACGTATCTTCAATAGCACATGGCGGATTCAATCCGGCGATTAATTCTGATTCAATAAACTTACCCGGATTATCTCCAATCATGATAACACGCCAAGGTGTCACCATCTTCTGAGAAAAGCGGGCTTTTACTCCATCCTCATTCTCGCCGGGCAGAGGTGACAACTTTGTAGTCAGCATTTGTCGCCCTTCCACCTTGCTATCTGCCACACCTATATAAAATCCCGGATAATCATCAATATATGCTTCAGTAATCGCTACATAATTTTGTTTGTCAATCTCGACTAGGAAAGGCAAGCCAGCTACTGTATCCGTCGGCATTTTACTTAATGGCGTTTTAACAAATTCCGATTCCTGTGACGAAGTATAATTACGTTTATACTTAGCAACCCATGCCACTGATGATTCAGGGAGAGAGAAACCTGTCAATTCACGTGTCAGATGTCTATTGCCAATCTTGCGTACACCATATAACTGATAACGAAATGCGATACCGTTATCATATACGCGAATGCAAAAATCCATCTGCCGGCAATCTCCTCCTTTCTCACGGAAATTCAATGTAGCTTCATTCCAGTTCAGAGTAACTTTATCATGCTTATTCTTTACTACCGGTGTCCATGACTCACTTTTCGCAAGCACTTCAGGGGTATTCTGCAAAGAAAGGTTAGTGCCCATCGGCTTTTCATTCTTAAATTCAAAACCTAATGGTGAATCACTAATCAACGTCTTCCCCTGAAAGGAAGCAGAATAAGACAGTTGGTCCTCATAATTGACTTGCAAACGTATCTTACCATCAGGAGAAGTGATTTGAAATGTTTGCGCCGGCACTTTCAGTGCCAGCAACAAACATATAAAAAATGCGCTATATTTCATTATACAGATAATTTTAAGATTCTATTCTATTTCTTTTTATCACTGAACAAGAACGTTCCATAACCAAAATGTTCATAGTAATATCCTTCCGGACGAATCTTATCAAGAACTTCTTTTGTATAAACCATATTCAATCCCTTACGATTTACATAATGATTGTAGACCATTTCAAATACCGGGCGAAATTGTCCTCTGCCATCAGCTGATATTTTAGTCCAGCTACAATATTTGCCGGTTATATCTGTCCATGTTTTAAAAGGAACATCGTCATGACCGATATTATACATAGAAGTATATTCAAATCCTTTCCTCAAACGATTGTCCAAAATTTCATAAAGATCAGTACCTTGTTTGTAAGCTATCTCACAAGTGACCGACAGGCAAGCTAATCCCAGTTGTGTATGCGCCTGGTCTCTCCCACTTTCCTGACATTGCCCCGTATCGCCATCCACGTAATTCTTGATCGTACCATTATCATTCCCATTCAAATAAAAGTCTACCCCCTTCTTATACATATCCATATCATTGAGAAGCACAGCAGCAGCTACATAACTCATCCCCACAGATGCTCCCCAATTTCCATTTGAATAAGCCGGAGTGGCAATAAACTCATCAAGAACAGGAACAAAGATTTTCTTAAACATAGTACAGACCTTGTCAAAATTATCATCTGTCATTCCCTGAGGATATAAATAACGCATCATTTCGGCAGCATACATAAACTTGACTCCCATGATCCCCGCCAGCAAAGGCTGATCACCAGCAACAATCGCTTCTAAGGTATTCGCATAAGCCACTAAAATTTCTGTTGCCTTTTGGGCATGAGCTTCCTTTTTAGTGACAGCATACATCACCGAATTCTGATAAGCCGCATTAAAATCACTCTCATATTTACTTTGGATACTAGGTCGATTTCCATTGTCATTCCCTCTGTAGATCTCTTTATAAGGTCCTTGCATCACATAATCCGATTTTGAACGGGCATCCGCCACAAAAATCTCGTAGCAGCCATAGGCCGGTTGCTCCTTATTTGCAACAATCTCACGCCAACGCTCAATATCACCCGTAGTATGCATTATACCGGGATGGACAAATTTAGCAGGATAGTCAACTTCTATTTTATCATCTTCCCATTCGTCCATTCTGTTTACACCATCTTCAATCTCACTGCAAGAAGAACCAAATGTACTACCGATCAATAGAATACATATCAATATAAAATTCTTTTTCATACAAATACTTTTAGTAAACCATTAAATAATTATCTATTATCACGCTTTATTTACCGGCAGCGACTTCGGCATTGGCATAAGCTTCCGCCTCTGCAACACTTTTAAAGGAACGAATCCAATAGACAGTGTACTGCCCGGTTGGCAGGTTCTGATTATAGATATCTGCCACCTTTACTTCAAACGTTTTATAGTAGCAAAGTTCTGTAGTTGAGAATTTCCCCCATGAGGCAACATCCCAATACAACATACGTGTACCATCATTCAATAAAATACCATTATTTTCGGACTTGCTTGCACCTGTTCCGGAAGTCAAAACCAAATTTAGAGTATAGACCCCTCCCTTGCCGATACCTTTGCCACCTCCAGGAAGGTCGGTTCTAAGAGCTATCACCGGATAATTGCCCCAATGCATCGGTGCCTTATCACTGGCGGAAAGTCTTAAGTCGGCACGTTTCATTTCTGTATTTTGCTGACCACATGTTACAATCATTTTTCCATCTTGGACAACGAAGCTTGAATAATTCTGGGCAATTCCCCAATTCTTAAAACTATTACGTCCATCCCAAATCCACCAGCCCGGATCGACTGTAAGAGTTACAGAGGAAGATTTACCGTTCGAAATACAAGTCGCTGAAACAGTAGCCGTTCCAAAACCGACTGCCGTCACCACTCCTTGCTTCACTGTTACGACTTTTTCGTCACTGGAAAGCCATTCAACGGTACTGGCAGTAGCAGATTCCGGAGTAAAAGAATAATCCAGAGCAAGCTCCTGACTCACATACAGCAGTTCATTATGTGGTTCTATTTTCACATCCTCAACAGGAATAAATGGTAATATTTCGAGCTTAAATTCCCCCACAACACCACTTTTGTCATGTGTATAAGCATAAATAGAAACATTTCCCGGCTCTATTCCGGTCACTACGCCTTTCTCATCAACTGTAGCTTTGCTCTCATCACTACTCTTCCATGTCAAATAAGAATAAGTGTGATCAGCAGGCAAAATGCGATAAGTCAACTGTAATTTATCGGTTTGATAGAGTTCTTTTACCAAATTCCCCTCACCATCAACATTTGTAAATTCAATTCCCGTCGCTTTTATAACCTCAGGAATAACTGTTACCTTAATAGTACGTTGAGTAATATTGGCCACACCAAAGCCAATGGCAGGAGTAACAGAAATAATAGCACTTCCTTCTGTTTTACCCGAAATCGTACCATTCTCAGATACTGTAGCTACCTTCTCATCTGAGGAAACCCATAAAAGTTCTGAACTTGTAGGATTTTCAGGCGTAATAGAATATACAATCGTAGTATCCATACCGATGGCAATCGGCAGTTGTTCCGATACGTCCAACGTGATGCTATTAATTAACTGCACTTCAGGCATCCCCGTCGTAAATTGTTTCTCATCTTCACATGAAACGACCGTAAGGCATAGACTTAAAAGACTAATCCCCAAAACTTTGTTCACAAAAAAAGAATATCTATTTTTCATATCATTCATCATTTAAAGTACACTATACATTATTCCCATCCCCGGTTTTGTTTCAAATTAGGATTTAGCTGTAACTGATCCTTAGGCAAAGGGAACAAATAATTCTTTTCAGCCCATTTACGGCCTGTTTCAAGTACTAAAATACCATCTGCATTTCTTGTATACTGACATTTAGGCCATGCTGTCTCATATTCCGTTCCTTTCCATTTAATACCTAGAAGATCTTGCGGCATTTCAGTCTCCGCTGTCTTCCAACGTTTCAAATCATCCAGACGGAATCCTTCATGAAACAATTCAATTGTACGTTCACGACGAATCTCTGTTCTCAAATCCAGGCTATTAATAGAAACAAACTCATTAGAAAGTTTAGGCATCTTCTTATTCACCCGGCAACGTACCAAATTCAAAGAAATATTTAAATCACTATCAGAAATCCGGTCATCACGTTCAAATACAGCTTCAGCATAATTCAATAAAATCTCGGCATAACGAATTACAGGAAAATCATAACCCTCATAATTATCTCTAACGGCACGCTCCGCAGCCCATTTCTGATTATGATATCCGGTACCGGCATTCGGGATAAAATTTTTAATGGAAGCCGATGCCAGATCTGCCGCATCTCCATTCCAAGTTACACGCGGATTGCTGTTGCTCCAGAAATTATCATGTGGGCGAGCCATTGTATAACGCATCCGGTTATCACGATTCATAAATTCGGAATCCATTTTATCATATCCTTTAAACAACGGAGACTTATCAATAGGAAGTCCGTCCTGACAAAGATACATATTGGCAAACTTACGGGTAATCCACACCACATTTATCAAATTGCCCTTTGTGATATTCTTGCCTATAGGATTCAATATCTCATCATAGCGACGAGAAAAAATATACTCCTTATTAGCATCCTTTTTCAATCCGGCAGGGTTAGACTTTGTATCCTCCAATATAAACATATATTTCTGGGCACTATCCCCCAAAGCTTCCGGATTAAACATACTGAATTGCTTGCTATCTATTACCTCTTTGGCTGCTTTGGCTGCGATATCCAACAATGACTTTCCACGTTCCACATTGTCTCTGAATTTCTGCCAAGTACCTTCATATAAAGCTACTCTGGACAAAAACGCCCAACATCCTTCTTGACTGATACGGCCATTTTCTACTTCCGCATATTTGGGCAACAATAATGCAGCGTCCTCCAAGTCTTTTATAATAAAATCAATAACCTCACTACGATCATTCTGAGCAACTTTTAATTCCGGGTCTGTTACATTCAAAGGCTTGGTAACAATAATTGCATTACCATATAACTGTACCAATTCGAAATATGAGTAGGCACGAAAGAATTTTGCTTCACCTACAAACTGTGCTATATCCGCCTGATTAGAATAATCCTCCGCATTTTTCAGCAACAAATTAGTTCGGCGGATATGCGCATAAGCATCACCATAATTTCCATCAGACTCCTGAACGGCGTTCGAGCCATTACTAAAACGATTACGGTCATCTTTATAAGTCATTAAATCTGAATTATAATCCGAATGCAACGGTTTGGTCGAATGATTATCGACTACGCTAAAATTACGGCTCCATCCATAGAACTGATTAGCAAATAATTCAAAATCGGAAGGGGTACTCCATATATTTGTTTCTGCCAACTGGTCTTTAGGTTCTAAGTCCAAGCACGAATGCAACATTAAACCTACTGCCACTATAAAAGCATATTTTATCTTATATAATTTCATAACATTCCAAATTTAAAAAGTTAAGTTTAATCCAAATGTAACATTTCGCGTGAATGGATAACGCCCATAACCTGAGACTTTACGAGAAGCTTCCGGGTCCCATCCATCGTTTATTTTACTTGTTTCCCATAAGTCGGCTCCAGTAACATAAACACGGGCATAACTGATAACTTTTGTTTTAGCCAATAATGTTGCAGGAATAGTATAACCCAATGTTATATTTTTCAAACGTAAATAAGAACCGTCTTCAACCGACCAAGAGGAACAACGATAATTGTAATTATTGACCTGGGATACACTTGTATAAGTAGGATAATGCGCATTCGGATTATCGGGTGACCAGACATTACCTACAGACTGATTAGTAGTGTTCATATATACCTGTCTCATCGGGATACGCCAATTTATATTACTACTATTATCTCCGTCACGCCAAACAGTGCGTTTACCCACCCCTTGAAAGACTACGGAAACATCAAACCCGTTCCATTCTATCCCTCCATTGAAAGAGAAGGAGATTTTCGGATCGTCAGTACCTAAATACACATAATCAGCTTCTGTCAGTTTTCCATCACGATTCACATCTTCAAACATATTATCACCCAAACGCAGTGCACTAGGCATATCTAAAGTATTATTGCCACCATAACGCTTCATGTATTTTTCTAACTGTTCCTCTGTCTGAATCTTGCCACAATATTTCAGGCCAAATACAGAATTCAAAGGATACCCTTCACGATCGGAGCGCACTCCTTCCTTAATAACAACACTACCGCCATTGTCTGTCAACTTATTAGTTGCATAAGTAAAAGTCCCTCCAATGTGGTACGAGATTTTACCGATTTTTTCAGCCCAGTTTATAGTTCCTTCCCAACCACGCGCATTGAAACTGCCAACATTTGCCGTAGGTGCTTTGTCTCCCAATATAGCCGGATAAGTCACATCTATCAACATGTTGTTGCATACCTTCCAAAAAACTTCCGCTGTACCGGTCAGACGATTATCAAACAAACCGAAATCTAATCCGATATTATAATTCTGAATAGTTTCCCATGTGCGATCAAGGCTAATCAATTTACCGTTAGTATTCACATAAGATAATTTGTTGTCGCCCACTAAAGCTCCTTTATTCTGTGAGAAGTCATAAAGCTGGACTCCGTCATATCGGTCAATTCCCCCTTGATTTCCTACAGTCCCATAAGAGAGTCTTAATTTCAACTCATCAAACAGATTTAAATTCTTCATAAAGTTCTCCTCGCTCAATCGCCATCCTCCAGATACTCCCCAGAAAAAAGCCCAACGATTTTCCGGTTGAAATTTAGAAGAACCATCATAGCGGAAATTACCTTCCAACAAATATTTAGACATATAATTGTAATTCAAACGAGAGAAATAGGATAAGAGAGCTTCTTGATATCTTTCGGGACCATTCTTATCTTTATTTTGTAAGGTTACTTCTCCGATACCATTTATTACATCCAGAGAAGGCAATATATTCTTGGCATTGGTAGCTGTGTAATCGTAATCCTTGAAACTATATTGCACACCTAACATTGCTGCTAAATTATGTTTTTCGGCCAATGTTTTATGCCAATTAAGATAAGCATTAAGAGTGTACATATCGGTACGCGAAAACGTCTTGTTATAAAAACTCTCACTCTTTTCCGGGTTGGTTATTACTTTCCTTGTTCCGGCGTAATTATACCAGTCGATTGCTTCTGACTTTATATCACGTATAGAAGTAGAAGTATTATAACCCATAGTAGCAACAGCATCAAAGTTCTTGTTAAACTTATATCTCAAAGTTTCACTGATATTGATAGCCGAAACTCTTAAATTATTGTCTCCTCCCAATTCACAATACCAGTTGGGTGCTCCCCAAGATCCCCATGAATAAGGTTTGCCATCAATCGTAGATGAAGGAAAGCCCGGTTGTTGAACCGAAGATGTCAACGCTTTATTAATCTGCGTCGGAGCAACTTGATCCTGACGATTGTATGCAATGACAGATTCAATATTGAAAGCATCCGTAACCTGGAAATTATTAGTCAGACGGAAATTATAACGCTGATTATTATTATTACCCCATTTCAGGTTACTTCCATCATACATATAACGTGCAGATAAACGATAAGTATTTTTCTCCGTTCCTCCGGACACACTCAACTCATGAGAGGTAGAGGCTGTAGTTCCCCATAATATATCTTGCCAGTCAGTATCAAAAAACACAAAATCATCGACATCATGGAAATCTGTCGCAAACGGATTCTCACTATGATCCAGATCGATGTAGTGTCCTCTATACGCTTTTGCTAAAGCTACATATTGCAACCATTTATCATCAGATTTAAATCCATCATTTATACGTACTTGCGTAGCCGCATCACACCATTCATCCAAACTCATCAGTGTGGGTTGCAAACCAACCAATTTAGCTGTAACAGAACCGCTATATTCAATTTTGGCCTTTCCACTCTTCGCTTTTTTTGTTTGAATAAGTACTACTCCACCAGCAGCCTTGCTACCATAAATAGCAGCTGAAGCATCTTTTAAGAAATTAATAGATTCAATATCTGAAGGGTTTATCTGACTAAAAGCATCGGACTCTACCCCATCAATAATAATCAAAGGATCAGAATTATTCTTGGAGAAAGAACCACGTAATTTCATATTCCAGCTTTCATCACCCGGAGCCGATGAGTTTCGGGTAATAATCACTCCCGGAACTTGCCCCTGCAATGCCTGGGCCGGACTGGCAAGCACTCCCTTATCTTTAATCATTTTATCACTAACTACTGTAACAGCTCCTGTCAGTGATTCTTTCTTCTGTGTTCCATACCCCACTACAACAACTTCATCCAGCACTTCACTATCTTCCTGCAATTTCATATTGATCACAGTCTGCGTAGTCACTTCTACAATCTGTTCCTTATAGCCAATATAGCTAAATTTCAGTTTCGCTTTAGCAGGTACATTTATTGAATAGTTTCCATCGATATCCGTAATAGTACCTTCAGTTCCTCCTATAACACTGATGTTAACGCCAATCAATGGTTCGCCCGTCGCATCTACCACCTGCCCTTTCACCCTCTTCTGGGTTTGCGCCACAATCTGGCTATCATTCATATTTGTATCGGCCCATGCCTTTGAAACAGGACATAGTCCCAACATCAATCCTAACACTAACGCAATGGTTTTGTCAGGCCGCGAATTAAAAATTAATCCTCTTTGTTTCATAAAATTAAATTTGAGGTTTAAAAATAGTATAAAATTCTTGTTTTCTAAAATTAGATGAGGCATCTAAATGTCTCTGGATAGATTCTAACTCTTTTTCCATAAGCACAAAGGGTATTTATTAAATAATAAGATTAAATGCATTTCTTGAAGAACTCCCGCATCTCCCGGCGTCCCAAAAAGAGATGATTCTCAACTGTACGCCGGCTAAGATGTAATTCTTCCGCTATTTCTATAGAAGTTTTATCTTCATATCTGCTTAAGATATAAACCACCCGGCGCTGTTCCGGGAAAATAGTAAGCTGACCTCGTTCTATAGAAGCCAAATCATCAGCAATGATTTTCTCTTCAGTATCATTGGAAGAAGTGACAGTAAAATCATAGAGGTAACTATCTATCTCCTGCTTTTTATAATAACGACGGATATAGTCGGTCACTAAATTGCGTGCGATCGTAAAGAGGAAGTATTTTACTGTATCCGGACGGAGCATCTGTTTGTAATCCATCAGACGCACAAATACATCCTGAGTTAAATCCTCCGCTTCATAACGGTGAGCAATCCGATAGGTAATATAGTTTAAGATTACCTGATGATATTCCTCGTAAGAACGGGTGATAATGTTGTCGGAAGTGTAAGCTGTTGTCTCCATAATACTATCTTTTTCGGTTTTGATCACGATGCAAATATAGAGGTGATTTTGGATATAACAGCTCGAAAACAGGACAGAGTAATCTCCAAGAATCCAGATAGACTTATTTGCATATATATCATTATATATCAAGAAGTTACATTCACAACAAACAGAGTCTCATTTTATAATTTGATACTCTATTTACTAAAAAACAATGTATTTTCGCTCTCCTTATACCCATTTGCTTTCACCCCCTTCACCTCTTTACTCCCTTTCTTCACCATTTTGGCCTTTCCTTCATCTTACATTCAGGCTAATGATGATGCAGGACATTAAGAGATAAGTTCCTTTTCATTAAATATAAACTTCCTTTTCATTAATAGAAAACTTATTCCTCACCTGATTCAAACTATAAATGCAAGTTCCGTTTATAGTTTGTTCCAGTGCACAATCAGTTTAGTATCAATTAATGGCAAGTTTACTGTCAATCAGAAAGAAATTTGTTGTTAATAGATGAGTTGCTATATACCTGTTCTCATACGTGCGGCATTAGCTATTTCTTTGTTTTTGAATGCCATAAAAAACTTTTCTGTTTATAATAAATCTAAATACAGACTGGGGTAAAGAACTAAGGGAGGGGCGTTTTGTTTATAAAATAATGCAAATAATTAGTATGTAATTTCCTCTGTATAATACTTTATTTCCTTTTTTAACGAATGGTAAATTTGGATATTATACATTTGTGGAAAGTCTTTAAGAGAGAGGTGATAAATGCAAAACAACAAAAACAAAGAAACGTTAGAGATATATGTCTTAGGTGACGATTTCAAGTATTATGAGAATCTGAAGTATCTTCCTTTAACTTCTAATATTCAATCAGCTTTGATTGTATATAGTTTGAGAGGAACGGCTAAAATCAGTGTGCACGAAGACGTGCATTGGATACAACCTGATGAGTTAATCATATTGTTGCCCGGACAATTTGTTTCATTCAGTGAACCTAGTGAGGACTTTTTAACTGTCACAATGGTAATATCTTCCTCTATGTTCGGCGATGCCCTAAGTGGTGTACCGCGCTTTTCTCCGCATTTCTTTTTCTATATGCGGAGCCATTATTATTATCCTCAGAATGAACGTGATGTTCTGCGGATATATAACTATTTGGGAATGATAAAAGATAAGGTGATGTCTACTGACGCGTACAGGAGGGAATTGATTATTCATTTACTGAGGTATCTGTATCTCGAACTGTTCAATGCTTACGAGAAAGAATCGATGTTGGTGAATACCCGTAAGGATACCCGTAAAGAGGAATTGGCAAATAAATTCTTCAGCCTTATCATGAAGCACTTCAAAGAGAATAAGGATGTGGCCTTTTATGCGGACAAATTATGTATCACTTCCAAATACCTGACCATGGTAATCAAGGAAACGAGCGGAAAGTCTGCTAAAGACTGGATTGTTGAATATATTATACTGGAGATAAAGGCTCTGTTGAAAAAC
>ENA-OOZR01001196-OOZR01001196.1-human-gut-metagenome-genome-assembly--contig:-NODE-1196-length-15116-cov-2.141690_pt1 | contig 15116 bp, 20 predicted proteins | sample MGYA00241045_ERZ501406 | MGnify/ENA primary metagenome ERZ501406 (study PRJEB25962, sample SAMEA2042920) | human gut metagenome | biome: human gut; feature: human-associated habitat; material: faeces...
AAATGGATTTATATTTCCATTGCTGAGAGCCTACTATATAAAGTTGGTTAATATATTGTCAATAATCGCTCCGCCGAGCATATTCATGCGATATCCTTATGCGTGGATAAAGCTTCAGTATTATGTGACTTAAATATATCACCTAATTTTATTATAAATCATTTTATATTATTTGTCAATAAACATATTTACTTTTTTGTTATTTTATGCTATAATATATATGAAAGGAGTGATAACGTGACCAAAGAAGAAATTTATGGTATTTTGGCTATGGAAGACGAGAACGAAAGAGAATCAGCTATTGACACTATGAGCGCCCGTGATGGCGAAGCTTTATCAACTATTGAAACTTTAACAGCTGATAACGAGAATTTGCGTTCAGATGTAGCCGAAAGAGATGAACAGATTTCTAAATTATCTAAAGACATTGATGTGTGGAAGAAACGTGTTGACAGATTATCGGATGTTAATCGCGCGGGATTTGTCGAAGATAAAATGGAAAAAGATTTTAAATCACTAGAAGATTATTTTTACAAAGAATGAGAGGAGATTTTATGTCAAGATTATCAAAAATGCCGGATATTAATGAAGTAGGAAAAATGTCAGGCGCTGAGCTTTTAAACTTAGCAGTAAGAGAAGTTAATAACCCAGAGCTTATGAAAGCTATTGGTGACACGACTATTGATTCTTCAACATTCGGACAGATTGGTCAGATTATCAATTCAAATGATGCTTGGAGAAACCAGGTTTATTACACACTTTTTAACAAAGTAGGACTGTATGAAATGGGATACGCTGTAGCAACCGATAAATACGGTGCGCTTATGCGTGATTATTTGTCAATCGGTGGAGCAGTTGACGAAATCGAAATGGACAAAATTAAGCCAGTAAAATACAATCCAGAAATCCAGTGGCAGGATGCATTAAAACAGTATATTCCAAAATACTTAGAAATGTTCCATACGCCAAACAGAAAAGAGCGTTATGCATTAACAGTAAATCCAGAAATGGCAAAGCGTGCGTTTAGTAGCGAGCAGGCATTTAGAAGATTTTTGGATATGCAGTTTGCTGTAGCGGCTGAATCAAACAAAATTGACCGTAACTATTGGTTCTGGAATTTGTTTAAATATGTTGCTGAAAACATTGCATATTATGTTGAAATTCCAGGTTTCGACACAAAAGAACACGCTGAGGACACCACCGTTCTTGTTCGTCAGTGGGGGTTAGATTTATTATTCCCAAGTGATAAATTTAATGTGGCAGGTTTCACAAGAGAGGTTTCTCCAGAAAATATTTTTATCATTATGAAGAACAGTGCAAAAGCATTCCAGAGTGTTAAGGTATTAGCAACATCTTACCATATGCAGGAAACTGAGTTTATTGCTAATCATACATTAACCGTGCCTACATGGGTTGACATCGGAGAAGATGTTGAAATCTTAATGGGTGATATTAACGCGTTTAGGTGCTACGTTAATCTATACGCTAGTGACTTTAACCACAATGGCGCTGTTATGGGTGATACTCATTTCTTGCACGTTCATGAAACGTATTCTTCTTCTATTGTTTATCCAGTAATTGCTTTTAAATCATCAGCCGTAACTGCTTCAGTATTAGGAGATTTTAAACCAGCTTCTAATACCGTTCTTAATAAAGGTGATACGGAAATGATTTCTATTCCTGTTACTTCTGGAGATAATAAGCAGGTGCATTATACGCTTACAGGTAACACAGCGCCAGAAACACAGATTCAGCCATGGGGATTGTTATATGTTGGTCAGAATGAACAGGCAAGTGTTATTACAGTAACCGCAACTATTGAGGACGGAAATAACGGAAGTCCAGTAACAAAGAGTGTAACTTACCAGATTAGAGGTAATACCCCAAAATTTGGATTCGTTCAGCCACAAGACCACTCAACTATTAAAAAAGGTGAAGTAGTACAGTTAATGGCTTCTTTGGCAGAGGGTCACGCTCCTATTACTTATAGCATTACTACACCAGGCGTGAATGAGGGTACAACTATTACGCCAAGTGGTCTGTTGACTATCAATGCCGCCGAAACGCAACCAAAAATCAAAATTAAGTTACAAGCAGGAATTACTTCTACAACTGTTGAGTATACGATTGCCGACGCATAATGTGGTTTGCTAATTTATATAGGAATGTAGATTGTCAACCGTCTAACGATAATGTTAGATGGTTTCAATCTCGTTCTGAACAAAAATCTTATTTTGAATCTAGGAAAATAAGTTCAGCGGTTGTAACGCCTATTAAAGATATGAATGTGATTGCGTTGGACGTGGATATAAACACTATGAGGGATGTTCCGTATTTGTCATTTGGTGAAGACGGTGGAAAAGAAATTTATGCATTTGTTGACGATTGCCAGTACACAAACGAAAGAAGAACATTAGTATATTATACTATTGACGAGTGGCAGACATACATGTTTAATATCGAATGGAACCCCATGATGGTAGAGCGTGAAAATGTAACAGATGATGAAATAGGAAATCATCTAGAGGATGAAAACTTATCCATAAAAGATATGTTGACGGTTAGAGAGGTTGGAAGTGGATTCTTCAATCCTGCTGATTATCACATCATTATCGGTTACGGTGAGACACCAGAGGGAAAAAACGTAGTGCAAAAGATAAGTTGTAATATATTTAATGGAGTAGAATATAAGGATTGTGGAAAAGGAAATGAGGGTGTACAAGAGGCGCGTGTATTTCTTAACCGAATGGTGGAAAAAGGTAAGATAGAATCTATTGTAGGCATTTATATGTGCCCAGAGAAATTATTTAACGATTCTGCAATACCTAAACAGCTTAAATTTAATTTACCTGCACGACCATCTTCATTAGATGGTTATGTGCCTAAAAACAATAAATTGTTTACTTACCCTTATGTTGATTGTTTGGTTGCTAATGGCAATGGTCAAACTTTAGAACTAAAGTATGAATTTTTAGAAAATCTAGAAATGATTATTGAATTTTCTTTTGGAATGAATATGGAAGCCGAAGCTTTTCCAAATAATTACATGGGTGAAACGAATAACGATTTATATAAACTAACGATAAATAACTTTCCTATGTGTGCGTATATTGTCGATTCATATAAAGCATGGGTTGCTCAGAATCAAGGACAATTTAGATATAATATTGCTTCTTCGTTGATTTCCGGTTTTGGTACTGGTGCATTGGCAACTGGTTCATTGCTAGGCGGTGCGGCTGGCGCTCTTGTTTCTGGAGCAAATACAGTTAACGGAATATTGTCACAGAACGCAAGAATGGAACGTGTACCAGATACCGCAAGGGGCACTACTTCTGGTTCTGCTACGTTTGCTAACGGTAGGGCAGACTTTAGAGCAAGGTCTAGAACGATAACCAAACAGCAGGCAATGATATTTGACGATTATTTGACTCGTTACGGTTATAGAGTTATGAGGTACAAGGTTCCAAACTTAACTACTCATTCTATGTTTAATTTTGTTAAGGCTATTGACCCAAACATAACTGGCAATATACCATCAAAATATCTAAACAAAATAATTGATAGAGTAAGTGCAGGCGTAACCCTAATGCATACTGATTTACAAAAAGTAAAAACAAACTATATGGAAAATGAGGTGATAAGCGATGAAAACACTTAATGAATTAACGACGCGAAGTAATATATCAAAATGCACCACGTTTTATCTAAGTGACAAGCAAGCGAGCAAGATACAAATTGACTTGGATAACGATAGAATATGGGCGTATTATATTGATAAATTTATTGAAGATTTAATGTCGTTGTTTGTTTGGAAAGGTTTGCCAGACGGTATCACCTCCTTTATTTTAGAATATATGCTTATGGCAAACGGAAGTTTTGTTTTATATGAGGATGAAGGAATAATAAAAGCTTCACGATATGTAATGGTAACGTGGGATGATTATTTTCAGCCAGTTACAGTAAGAACAGTTAATATTGCAACTGATAAAGGATTAACTGGTAAATTGTTATATGACGATGAATTTATTTATTGTTGGAATAGTAACACAGGATTGCCAGTATTTAATGTGGCTACTACTATCGCCGAAAGGTTAGCAAAAATCGAGAGAACTATTGATTATATCCATAGGCAAATGAGGAGACCTACATTATTTAGTGGTACTCAAGCATTGAAAAGTACGGTAGATAACATCATGAACGAAAACGACCCAAAAACATGGTATGTAGTTGACAAAGATTTAAGCGGAATAAGCGGAGTACCAGTAATTAGTGGTGATGTTGGAAAAGGTTTAGATGTACTTATGAATATGCGCAAAATGTATTTGCAGGAATGGGATACAAGAGTAGGGTTACACACTATTATGAATGACAAGTCTGAACGCCTTACAGAGTTTGAGGGATTAAGTTTTTCAGAAGCTGGAAATATAAACATTAGCGGAATGTATCAGCAAAGGATTGCTTTTCGTGATTGGGCACGGGAAAGATTTCCTGAAAAATGCTCCGAATTAGATGTTTCATATAGTCCGTTTATTCGAGTTCGAGGTGAAGAAGTGCCAGACAGATATGAAGAAAAAGAGGTGTATGACTTTGTTAGTAAGTGATATCATAAGAAGTGGCTATAAAAATACTGATTACTTTAATACAAATTTTATGGATTTAATAAGGAATCAACGTTCTAGGATTTTTGGTTTCGATTATCCGATAGATGCCAAATTTAAAGAAGATTTTGAAGTTAATTTTATTTTACATTTCTTTAACTATCGTATTTCTGACACAGTAGAATCGCATACGTATTTATCGTGGCAGACAATGCTAGCTGATAGAATGTATCAGTTATTTCCGCTGTATAATCAATTTTTTGAAAAGATTACAAAAGAAGATATAAGCGGAATAGAAATGTATGTTTCACGTGAAACGTTTGACGAAGATACCACTAATGATAGTATGTCAAATAGCGTATATAACGATAATACAGATGTAGTGGAAGAGAGCGAACAGAAAACAGATAATGTTAATCGAGACTTTCCGTTAAGCTCCGTCACCAATACTAACGCTTATATGACAGATTCCCAAGATAACAAGGTGACAAAAATTTTTGAGCATAACGCCGATTCAAGAGGTGATAATATTACCACGGGTAATGACGTTGGTAGTAGAAATTTTAATAGAAATAAAACTGATGAAAAAATGATGATTGATTTTGATTATTATAAGCGATTCCGCGAAGAATTAAACGGAATTTATAGTGAAATTTATAAGTTTTGCTGTGATTTATTTATTTGTGCATGGTAAGGAGGAAATAACAATGGAGATATACAAACCGAAAACAATGCCATACGACATGAAAATTGATGATGCTTTAAAATTTGCAAGAAAGGAGCTTTATTTGGTAAATCGTTCGTTACGCTCTCTTAGCAAATATTCTGATTCAGTCACTTATGGAATGGTATTATCTTACAAAGTTTGCATAATGGAAAAATTAAGTGAACTTAAAAAACTAAAAATAGATGGAATAAAAAGGGTTAACGTGTTACAATGAGAGCAGGTCAAAAGATGAATACTGATGATGGGAAATATCAAGTTTGTTTATTCCCGTGTGATATAATGAATATTACTCAGCTATCAGGGCCCGATTCATTTTCACATTGTTGCGGGCATCCTATGGATATTATAGGCAACAGCGCTCGTTATCCATTATATGCTCCGTGTGATTGTCACTTAATATATCAAGATAGCGTCGGAAATACTAGAGGTTATCAATCAGATAATGAGGTTGCAACACCAAGCGGAATAGGTTATGTATGCTTTAGTTTTACGCATGATGAAAATCCGCCGTCGGCAACAAAATTTAAACAGGGTGATTTGATATCCCATACAGGTATAGCAGGGCAAGCATACGGGGACCATTGCCACCTAGACCAAGCGAAAGGTCAGAATAAGGGTCTTGTATCCTATGGTATTACTTGCGCAATGGGAAATCCATGTTATGCTTTGCAAGACAGTGCAGAACCAGTTGACATATGGTATATAAATGATACTACTGTAGTTAACACTATGGAGCTTATATTTAAAAAGTATGATGGAGGTGTTACACCGCCGACACCAACACCAACAAAAAAGAAAAAAATGAAACTTATGTATTATATGAAAGGATGGAACATGAGATATGGCAGATTTTAAACCGACATTTCCGTTTGACCCAAATATCAGACCAGTAACAAATAATCTTAATTGCGCTGTTAATACAATAACTCGTTATGATATGGAGTTTATAAAAGCGTACAACGATAAAGAATTATTGCATGCTTTGTGCTATCAGATTGCAAACGTTATTGATATGCTTAACTTACCGCAAGAACAGTTTGAAAAGTTGGTCGCATGGATAAACGATAATTTATGGGAATATGCTAGTAATTTGCTACAGCAGTGGCTTGAACAAGGGTTAATCAAAATAGGTGTTAACTATAACGCTGGAACAGAAACGTTAAGCTTTGTTTTCAAACGTTATAAGGAGGTAGAATAATATGGCAGAGGTAGCTAATCTAGAATTTGAAGACGGAGTATACTCTATTAAGGATAAAACAGCAAGACAGCAGGTACAGAACATCATTAACAATAATCTCCCAAATAAAGCAAGCGCTAGGATTTGGAACGTTGTTACTGATGGAGGCGCAGACCCTACAGGAAGCGCTTCTGCTCAATCTGTGTTTAATAGAATTAGTACGATTCTAAACACTTATGACTATGTATATATTCCGAAAGGAACATACAATTTAACATCATTATTTATTTGTTCAAATCGTGTTATTTGTGATTGCCAAACAATCGAAGAAAATCCTAATAGTAAGATATTAGCTGTAAAAGAAATTCCAACGTTTTACCCAAGTTTTAAATTATTGAAACAAACTGAAAAACCTAGTGACGGAAATAGCTTTCAGGGTTGGTGTTATCTTAATGATGGAGACCAATATACAGCCAATGTACTAGCGGTTAACAGAAACGCTAGTACGGTAAAAACAGTTTTAAATAGGTATTCCAATTTATTAGCATTACAAAACACCGAAGAAAAACCGTGGGGTCATGGAAATTCTTTAACTTACATGCCAAACTTGACACAAAATGGGAAGAACCAGGTATATATGGTGTGTCCAATAAACGCAAATAACATAATCATGTACGACGCTTCAACGGGTAATAGTAATACTGTTATAGTAAACGGAATTAGCTCACAAATAAACATTGCCAATAAAATTGGGAATTCTTCGCACATCATTGTACAGACTGAGGACGATAGAATCCATGTTTGCCAATGTTCTGGAAATGGTATAAACGTTTCTTTTACCTCAGTATATTCTATTCCGATTTCAAGACCGATTATTCAATCTCGTAAGTTAGGCGGTCTTAATGGATTAGCATATTTTAAAGGCAATATATTTACCTTATGGAGCGATAACACTTCCAGTGGTTATGATTTTGTACGTAATGCTATAAGGGTAGATAAATTATCAGGCGGATTGTTGTATCAATATCTAGTTAACCCAACATATGAAGCAAAAGAGTACGAGGGTCTTAATGTTATGGGTAACAAAATACATTTGCTTGAATATGGAAACAACAGTGCTTTTACCGACTATAACTCATGGTCGATATGGGAATTAGACCCATACAACAGCGGTTTAGCAGATAAAAGCACAGAACTAGAATTTAATGGTGTAATAGGGGAGCAGAGAATTAGAGTATCTTCCACTAATGCCAATTGGGGTAGAGGGACAACCGATTCTCCATTTAGGTGGTTACAATTTGCTATAAGTTATGCCTCATCGTTCCAGCCAGTGCACATTCAGAGTACAAGTACAAGTTCTGCTGTATATCCCGAAGAATTGCATATTAAAAATAGAGTGCATTACTTAAAAATTAGTAACGTAACTTTTAATGGAAAAGTAACCGTAGAAAATTGTGTAAATGTTCAGTTTGAAAATTGCATATTTAATTTTAGCGGAGATTATCAAATTACAATAGACGCAAGTAACGTTGATTTTGTTGGATGCACTGCTAATATGACGGGCGGAGAGTCTGGTAACGGATGGATAAGAGCAGTAGGAAATTCAAGCGTGGAATTACATGGTAGTTGTAGAATCACAGCAAGAAATGCCGCTTCATTATCAAGAGGCGCAAAGTTTAGTTTTGGAAAAGATACTACGGGAGCTTTATATAATTGTATATACAATGAAGGAAGTATATCATTGGGAAATGTATCAAAAATAACGCATACTTATAAGTCAACTGTAAGTAATGGTGGGCTTGACGGAATAGTATAAAGTTAAGAGGTAATTTATATGAATATTAACTATAAAGATATAGCTAACATTTTGTGGACAGGAATAAGTACATTCTTTGTATATGTTTTTGGGGGTATAGATGTGGCTTTTAAGTGCCTTATTATTATTATGATTATTGATTATATTTCTGGGGTTATTGCTAACAGAATAAACCTCGATAGTAAAATAGGATTTAAAGGTATCGCTAAAAAGGTAATGATACTAGCGCTTGTGGCAGTAGGTGCACAAGTTGATAAAGCCATGGGAACAGATGGGTATATTTGCAGAACACTTGTAACAATGTTTTATATTGCAAATGAAAGTCTTTCAATCGTTGAAAACTCTGCAAAGATGGGGCTACCTGTACCGCAAAAGCTTATTGATTGTTTAGAACAATTAAAAGGAAATGAAGAAAGCGAGGGACAAAAATGAAAGCAAATGATTTTTTAAAGTCTACTTATGGAAAGTATTACGATATTGACGGATATTACGGTGCGCAGTGTTGGGATTACTTTGCATATCTATGTACTGTAATCGGTAGTAAAATAATTAACTGTACCTCAACAGGATACGTTATTGATATCTGGAATAACCGTAAAAAGAACGGTGTATTAGATAAGTTTAAGGAAGTGTCAGTATCGAGTTTACAAGTTGGTGATGTAGTTGTATTTAAAAACGGAGGAAATCTTACACCCCTTTCCCATATTGGAGTATTTGCAGGATGGCTAAACAAAGGTAGCACGTTTACTTTACAAGCTCAAAATCAATATGGCACAGCAAGCGTTAACAAAGGGCTTATGTATGTTAGTGATATTGCAGGATGCCTACGTCCAAAAGTATGGGATAATAAATCCCCGAATTTACCTATTAAATCAAAAGGTAAAGCTTCCGCAAAGTATGATTACATTCGTGTACGTAACAAACCTAGTCTTGATAATTCTGCATTAACGGGAGATTGGTACAATACGGGAATGAAATTGAACTATCAAAACGTTGTAAACGCTGATGGGTGGTATTGGTTAGAGTATGTAAGTAACACAACAAATAAAAAACATTATGTCGCATACGGAACTACAGACGGAAAAACGGTTTACTGGAAAGTTGAATAAACTTGTGGTATAACCCGAACTTAACGCTGTCACACGGTTGTCTACTTAATTATGTTCTAGGCAACCGTGGTGGCGGTAAAACATACGGTAGTTTTGTAAAAGGCATAAAAAATAAAATATATAAAAATAAGCAATTTATATATTTGCGTAGGTATAAAAGTGAATTAGAAGATTTTGCTACACAATTTGACGAAGTTTCACGAGAATTTCCAGACTACATTATAAGCGTAAAAGGAAGAACAGGTTACATCATAAAACGCACAGGAGATGAAAAAGAAGATTCTAAAAACCTATATAAAAAGAAAAATATATTTTGCAAAGCTGTTGCCCTGTCTAATGCTGTAACAAAAAAGTCAACAAATTATGATAAAGTAAATCTAATTATATTTGACGAGTTTATTATCGAAAAATCGTCAAAATTGTTTTACCTTCCAAACGAAGTTGATGCCCTTATAGGATTCATGGAAACAGTTTTTCGAAGCAGAGAAAAATGTCAATGTCTGTGCTTAGCTAACTCTGTTACCATGAATAACCCTCATTGTGTTTACTGGGGATATACAAAAAGAATAGATAATAAAGACATTGTAAAGGACAAAGATGGCCTATTGCTTTTTCATCATTTTGCCGACCAAGAATATATAAACTTTAAATCACAAACAAAGTTAGGAATGCTACAAAGAAAATCTAAAATAGGAGGTTATCTGATAGATAACGAATTTATAAACGATGATTCTCCATTTATCAAAAATAAAACGCCAGAAGCGATACACATTGCAAGCGTTGATATTTACGGAAAGCACTTAGGGTTGTGGATGGACTATAAAGACAGTAAGTTATATATAAGTACCAAAGTAGGTAAAAATGACAGTATAACATATGCTCTTACTACAGATGATATGCAGCCAAATGTAGTAATGCTACAATTTTTCAAAAACAATCATCATATGAGATTACTACGCACAATGTTTCAAAATGCGTGTGTATATTATGATGATACGGAAGCATATTTTAACGCAAAAGATTTAAACAAATTACTTTAAAAGTATTGACATTAAATAAATCTTCTGATATAATTAAGATGTAGTTAAGGAAAGGAGAGATAAAATGAAAAAGAGCATTATCACTGGCACAGCTTCAGTTAATGTACTTCTAAATGACGGAAATTCAATTTTAAAAGAAGTTGATTTCGCGGGAAAATTCAGCGAAAGAAAAATTGTTAAAAAAGCAATTGCTGACATTGAAGAAGTATGCAAAGCTAAAGTAGTAAGTGGAAGTGTTAAAGAAGAAATAAACACTTATGAAATGAGCGAAGAAACTTTTATTGCAAATGCCGATATTGTATTGGATGATGAACAGTACGAATTAGAATTAGACTAGTAAAGGAGAAATTAGAAAAATGAAAACATTAAAGGAATTAGCAAAGGAACAGAACGGAACAAAAGAATCTTTTATTGGTAGAACAGGAGAAAAAATTGATTCTATCCTCGGAAAAGTTGTTACTTTACGTGACTACGAACATAGAAGTAAAAAGAAGGGTAACAATTATGAACATTTCGTTGCCTTTATCGTTGATGAAGATACAGAGCATTACTACAACGGTGGCACTAAAATGAAAGATTTTATCTCTAAAGTAGAGGAAGAAAACATGGTTGAGGATTTACAAAGAGAGGGTGTACCTATTTTGATGAAAAAAACAAAAACTTCAAACGGAAATACTTTCACCGATATCACATTCTATCCGCCAGAAAGTGAATTGCCATTCTAGTATTAAAGGGTGTGAAAACACTCTTTTTATTTTATGAAAAAGAAAAAAGGATATTACAGGAACAAACAAGGCGCTTGGCTTAATAGAAAGCTTATAAAAAGAGCTGAAAAACTGGCGGAACAAATAAATGAGCAAAGAGCCGAAAAACGTTCGCAAATTTTGAGCAAACCTTTTATACGTGAGGAAGGTAGCCAAGCAGTTAAAGAAACAGTAGGGCAATATCACGGACAGAGGGCAACTAAATATCTAGGGGAAACAGCTTTTCCAGAATTAAATAGCGTTAGATTTAACCCAGAAACATTACAATCTAATAGCGCGTTAGAACGTAAAGTAAAAGCTTGGCAACGCATGAAAACTAAAAAATATACTGAAAAAATGAATGCGTTATATAAGGCTAATTTAATTAAATCAATAGAAACAAAGTTTGGAAACGTTGGAGATGAAAAAGAAATAAAAGAAATAATAAAAAAGATAAAAAGAATGAGCGCAAAAGAATTAGCTGAATTTGCGTATACAACTGAGGTATTAAACATTGATTTTGTTTATGGCAACCCAGAATCAGAAGATAATTACATTTTATTTAAAGATACTGTAACAGATTTTTACAATAAAAAATACAGGAAAAAGAAGTAAGAAATGAAAACAAATATTAAAAATTCATACGCTTGTGATTTTGAAACATTAGTTTTAACGAAAGAACAAATAGAAGCAGGTATGAGAACGTATGTATGGGCATGGGGGTGTTGCAAAGTATATGACAACGATAATTATGATGTGATATTCGGCACTTCTATTGATTCTTTTATGGAATATGTTAAAGCACTTCATAAACCTGTGTTATTTTTTCACAACTTAAAGTTTGACGGTTCGTTTATTGTGTGGTGGCTACTTAAAAACGGTTATAAATGGTCTAAAGAAAAAGAGCCTAAAACATTCGATACAATGATAAATAAACAAGGGGTTTGGTATCAAATAAGCATTGTGTGGGATGTAAAAGGTAGAAACAAACACGAAACAATTATACAAGACAGTTTGAAGAAAATGCCTTATAGCATTTCAGCTATTGCTAAAAATTTCGGTTTTGATTCAGACATGCAAAAGTTGGAAATAGATTATAACGGTTATCGAGAAGAAAACGGAGTATTAAGCGAAACAGACAAAGAATATTTACGGCATGATGTTGTTATACTTGCTAGGGGATTAAAAATGTTATTTGAAGAGGGATTTAAGAAGATGACAACAGGAAGTGATACATTAGCAAATTTTAAAGAAAATATAGGAGGAGAAAAACAATTTACAAAATACTTTCCAGTTTTAGACCATGCTACAGATAAAATGCTACGGAAGTCATATGCTGGAGGTTTTGTATATGTTAATAAAAAATATGCAAAAATTTCAGAAAACGGACAAATTGGAATATGCTGCAATATAGATAAAAATAGTATGCACCCGTCTATGATGTGCACAAGGGAAATGCCGTACGGACTTCCAAATTATTTTGAGGGGGAATATACTGGTGATAGTAAATGTTATATTCAGCATTTCTTATGCCGTTTTGATGTAAAAGATAGATATATACCAACAATACAGATAAAGAAAACTGTGCGTTACTGTGATACTGAATATCTTGAGCACAGTAGAATAGATGAATACATAGACGAACAAGTCGAATTATGGTTACCATCACCAGACCTAGAAATATTCTTTAAACACTACAACGTATATGATATTGAGTACTTGGATGGTTTTTATTTTAAAACAGCAAAAGGACAATTTTTTAACGATTATATAAATTCTCTGATGAAAACAAAGGAAACAAGTGAGGGTGTGAAAAGGCTTATGGCGAAACTACGCATGAATGCATTATACGGAAAATTTGGGACGAATCCAGAAGTAAAAGAAAAAGAACCTTATTTGCTTAATGATGTGCTAAAATTCCGCGTTCCAACTCATCCAGAATTTAAAGAAGACGGAGAAGTTATTGAAGTTGAGGATGTAACTATAAAAGACCCTATATATTTGCCGCTAGCAATATTTATTACTGCATGGTCTAGATATGACATAATCAGTACAATAGACAAAGTTAACGAATCATATATAAATTATAAATCTGACAAAGACCGTTTCATTTATGTCGACACTGACAGCGTACATATGATTGGGTGGCATATACCTAAAAGCATAAAAATTCATGATACGCACCTAGATTGTTGGAAAGTCGAAACATACAATATAGGAGCAAAATATTTACGTCAAAAAACTTATATTGATAAAGTTATATGCAAAACAAACAAAGAAAAAAAGAAATGGTTATCTAAAGTAAAAGAATATGAAAAAGAGCATAAAGAAAGCGGTATGCCGTGGAAAGATTTTGTAGAACAAAAACCGCCGCACTTTGGGTATGAAAACGGATGTATGTATCTGCTTGAAGTTAAGTGCGCAGGAATGCCAGACAAAATAAAAGATATATTAACTTATGATGCGTTCAGAGTTGGCTTTAAATCTGACCAAAAGTTAATAGGTCACCAAGTAAAAGGAGGGGTGGTTTTACTAAACGATAAATTTGAAATTAAGGCTAAAAAATAGTTGACATTTTAGACTTTTTGTTGTATACTATAAGTGAAGATAAGGTAAACCCTTAAAGGAGAAAAGAAATGAAAAGAGAATATTACATTGACGGCGAAGAAGTTTCGAGATACACATTTTTCAAACATCTTGAAGTTGAGGTGTATAATCAGTGGAGAAACAACAATAGTGGATGGTGGTGTTTTGAAGATTATTACGGTTATGTCAAAACTGAAATAAGAAACGGAAGTAATTTCAACTATGTACATACTTTCTGGAGTGAGGTAATAGTATGAAATTAGTAAAATACGCTTTATGGTTTATCGCTGAAACAGTAATTATAACACTGTTTCTAGCTTTGTGGTGGAGATAGAAAGTAGATGATACAATGGAAACATATGCCAGTATTAAGTACGCGATAAGCGAAAGAATTAATAGTTTGGAAACAATGCTTAATATGTATGAAAAAGACAACCCAATGCGAAACAACATACTAATTAGCATAGATGAGTTGAACAGTCTGATGCGCGTGCTAAAGATTTTAGAAATTTAAAAGGAGAACGAAAATGAAATTAAAAAGAAACTATTACATTAACGGAGAAGTTGTAACAAGAAAAACGTTTTTTGAATTTTTAAAAATTTGCGCTAAGCATGAGTGGGTAAAAAGTGACGCCTGTTATTATGTTCAATTTGAAGACTATTATGAAATTGTAAAGAAAACAATAAGAAATGGGGGATGTGGTTGTTTTAAAACTAACTTCGTTAGCACACTATCAACAAAAGAATCATTAAGTGAACAGGTGGGGAAAAATTATCTTTAGGAGGAAAAAATAATGGATATTATGTGTTTGACAATAGTGAGTTGTGTTGCTATTATGGCGATTACATCAATATATTGTGCAGAAATAAATGTAGAAAGGAAAAATAATGATGAAGAATAATGATAAACATAGAAAAATGCTAAGCGTTAGCAAAAAACTATTGAGTGAAAATAATTTGGATTTTACGTGGTATATAAATAGATGTAATGGAGTAACTGGTTATTTGCATAATGGAAAACTTCCTAACTTGTTAGTTAGAGTGTGTTTGACAGATAAAGTGATAGAAATGTGCAGTGTTAAAATGCTGACAAATGACTTACAATATGAATATGCATGTGAGTTATTAAAAGAATTTAAAGTTAAAATAGTTGACGATTAAATAAAACTATGATATAATAAAGAGGAAGATAAGGAAAGGAACAATAGAAATGAAACTAATTGACTTATTATCACTACTTGATTACAATGACTTTGTAGAAATTATGGAAGTAAACACAACAAGCGAATTACATTGTTATGTCAAAGATTCATATAACTA
>ENA-OOZR01001201-OOZR01001201.1-human-gut-metagenome-genome-assembly--contig:-NODE-1201-length-15043-cov-1.912597_pt1 | contig 15043 bp, 10 predicted proteins | sample MGYA00241045_ERZ501406 | MGnify/ENA primary metagenome ERZ501406 (study PRJEB25962, sample SAMEA2042920) | human gut metagenome | biome: human gut; feature: human-associated habitat; material: faeces...
ACAGATCAAAAAGCTTCTGGGGCTGCCCGTGCTTTTTTATCTGTATTCCGGAGGCGGACTGGAAGGGCCGTTTTTCTTCCCGGCTGACGGAGAGGGCCATATGCAGGAGGAGGAATTTTTAAATCAGAAAGAACGGGCAGTGGCGATGTGGAGCGCCGCACGGGGAAAGAGGGCCGGAGCATGTACCCATACGCTGCCGGATGCCAAAGCGATTTACCTTCCTGTTAAGAGCGGTGATAGAGTATATGGCGTAGCGGGAATTGCTCTGGAGGAGCGAAGGGAGATCCCCCCGTTTGAATACAGCCTTTTAACCGCCATGTTAAATGAAGCCGGACTGGTATTTGAACGTATGGAAATGATGGCGGCTTCAGATGAAATGAAAGAAAGGAAGGGGGAAATTATATGACTCAGGGAGAGCATATTTTAGTTTGTCTGTCCTCTTCTCCGGCCAATGGAACCATTATCCGGGCTGCTGCCCGGATGGCGGAGGCCTTTAAGGGGGAATTTACAGCGCTGTATGTGGAAACTTCCCAATCCCAGAAAATGGACGAGGAGGACAGGAGCCGGCTTCGGGGGCATATCCGTCTGGCAAAGAAGCTGGGAGCCAAGATCGAAACCACCTGCGGGGACGACATTGCGTTTCAGATATCTGAGTTTGCCAGACTTTCCGGCGTGACAAAGATCGTGATCGGAAGAAGCATGGCGGAGCGCAGGCATCTGTTTGGAAAGCCGCCTCTGACGGAAAAGCTCATTACCAATGCTCCCAATATGGATATCTATATTATTCCCTGTCAGATGGCGGAAAACCGCAAGTTCAGCCGCAAAAACTGGCAGAGCGCTCTTGTATTATCTGTTGGAGATATGATAAAGAGTGTTTTGGGACTGGCAGCGGCAAGTTTCATCGGTATCCTGTTTGAACATTTGGGCTTTGATGAGGCTAATATTATTACTGTTTATGTGCTTGCAGTATTGATTATATCTGTGGTGATCCGCAATCAGATCTACAGCCTGATAGCGTCGATTGTCAGTGTTTTAGTATTTAATTTTCTGTTTACAGATCCCAAATATTCGCTGATGGCTTATGACAGAGGCTATCCAGTGACTTTTTTTGTGATGTTTATTGCGGCTTTCCTTACGGGGACGTTAGCTTCCCGGATGAAAAACGGTTCCAGACAGCTGGCCCATGTGGCTTTTCGGACCCGGGTGCTGTTTGAGACGAACCAGCTTTTACAGCAGAAAAAGACCCGGACTGAGATTGTATCTGCCACGGCCCACCAGCTGATGAAGCTTTTAAACCGGGATATCATTTTTTATCTGGCAAAGGACGGGAAGCTGGGAGAAGCTCAGGTATTCCGGATAGAAGGAACAGACATACCGGAGGATTATGTATCGGAAGAGGAAAAAAAGGCCGCCCAGTGGGCGTTTGACAATAACCGCCATGCAGGAGCTACCACCAGAACCCTGTCCCATGCAAGCTGTCTGTATCTGGCTGTGCGGATTAACGACACGGTATACGGAGTGGTGGGAATTGTCATAAAGAAGGATCCTCTTGCCATGTTTGAAAACAGTATTCTCCTTTCAATTTTAGGTGAATGTGCCCTTGCGCTTGAAAATGAAAAAAATGCATGGGAGAAGCAGGAGGCTGCCGTCCTGGCAAAAAACGAGCAGCTTCGCTCCCAGCTTTTAAGGGCTATTTCCCATGATCTGCGTACCCCGCTGACCTCGATTTCCGGTAATGCGAGCAATCTTTTATCCAACGGCCCCTCCTTTGACGAGGCCACCAGACAGAGCCTGTATCAGGACATTTATGACGACGCCATGTGGCTGATCAATCTGGTGGAAAACCTTCTTTCCGTCACCCGGCTGGAGGAAGGGAGGCTGAACTTAAATATGTCTGCGGAACTGGTGGACGAGGTGATAAAAGAGGCGCTTAATCATGTGGACCGGAAATGCACGGAGCATATTCTTACGGAACGCTGTGAGGATGAGCTCCTTTTGGCAAAAATGGATGCCAAGCTGATCGTTCAGGTGGTGATTAACCTGGTAAATAACGCCATCAAGTATACAGAGCCCGGTTCCCATATTTCAGTTGAAGCAAAACAGGAGGGAAAATGGGCGGTGATTTCCGTGGCCGATGACGGGCCCGGCGTTCCGGATGAAAACAAAGAGAAGCTTTTTGAAATGTTTTACAGCGGGGCCAACCGGATCGTGGACAGCCGCAGAAGCCTGGGGCTGGGGCTTTCCCTGTGCAAATCCATTGTAAATGCCCATGGAGGCACCATTTCTATACGCGATAATGAGCCTCATGGGGCCGTGTTTACTTTTACGCTTCCCGTAGAAGAGGTACAGCTGACAGAATAAACCGGAAAAAATGTGTATTTTTGATGATACAAGGCGATTGTATGCTTAAAAAGGCTTGCAATCGCCTTTATCCATGCCTATAATATGTTTGATAAAAAATAGACAAGTGAGGATACAGAATATGAGAGGAGTAGAGACCAGGATCCAGGAGATCCGTCACAGAATTTTCCGTGAGGTTGCCCGCATGGCTTATCACACCGAATGGCCGGTGGACAAGAGGATCGAGGAGCTTCCCTACAAGATCATTCCCGGCGAAGTTGGGAATTTCCGCAACGATGTATTTTTAGAGCGCGCCATTGTAGGAGAACGTCTTCGTCTTGCCATGGGTCTTCCCAGCCGCAGTGCAGCAGAGCATGCGCCTCTTTCCGATAACATAGAAGCAGCCGATAAGGCGGAGACCTATTATACGCCGCCGCTGATCAATGTGATCAAGTTTGCCTGCAATGCCTGCAAGGAAAAACGTGTTATGGTAACAGACGGCTGCCAGGGCTGTCTGGCCCATCCCTGCGTGGAGGTCTGTCCCAAGGATGCCATTCATTTAGACCGTACCAACGGCCGTTCCCATATTGATGAGGACAAGTGCATTAAGTGCGGCAAGTGTGCAACCGTATGTTCCTATAAGGCGATCATCATTCAGGAGCGCCCCTGCGCCGCTGCCTGCGGAATGGACGCCATCCGCAGCGACGCAAACGGCAAGGCGGACATTGATTACGAAAAGTGCGTGTCATGCGGACAGTGCCTTGTAAACTGCCCATTTGGAGCCATTGCAGATAAGTCCCAGATCTTTCAGGTCATCCGCTCCATTCAGTCCGGAGAAAAGGTGTATGCTGCCGTTGCTCCGGCCTTTGTAGGCCAGTTTGGTCCGAAGGTAACACCGGGAAAGGTTCGTGCGGCGATGAAGGCCCTGGGCTTTACGGATGTATTTGAGGTAGCGATCGGAGCGGATCTGTGTGCGACCCAGGAGGCCATTGACTTTTTGGAGGAGGTACCAGAAAAGCTTCCGTTTATGGCAACTTCCTGCTGTCCGGCCTGGTCTGTGATGGCAAAGAAGCTGTTCCCGGAGTACGCTAACTGCATTTCCATGGCATTGACCCCTATGGTTCTGACCGCCAGACTGATCAAGAGAGAGCACCCGGATGCCAAGATCGTATTTATCGGCCCCTGCGCGGCAAAGAAGCTGGAAGCGATGAGAAAATCTGTCCGCAGCGAGGTGGATTTTGTCCTGACCTTTGAAGAAATGGATGGAATCTTTGATGCAAAGCATGTGGATATTGAGAATATCGAAGAGGATCCAGAGGGCGTAAATGACGCTTCCACAGACGGAAGAAACTTTGCTGTGGCAGGCGGCGTGGCCAAGTCCGTAGCCGATGTGATCCATGCAAAATATCCGGATAAGGAAGTAAAGATCGCCAATGCAGAAGGCTTAAAGGAATGCCGTCAGCTTCTTAAGATGGCAACTCTTGGAAAGTACAACGGTTATCTGTTAGAGGGTATGGCCTGTCCCGGCGGCTGTGTAGCCGGAGCCGGAACCATGCAGCCTGTGAAAAAATCCCAGGCAGCCGTAAATCTCTACGCATCCAAGGCAAAGCATAAAAACTCAAATGAAACAGAGCATGTAAAAGAGCTGGATAAGCTTGTATATTAAAAAGATAAAATCCCCGGACAGCGGCTGGAGACGGCCTTTTGTCCGGGGATTTTTCTGTTTTTGCCCCCAGGCCGTTGCTTAAAAGAAAAAATTTCGATATAATGGACAGATAAAAGAAAAAATCTGCAAATGGAGAGGATGCTGTTTTGGAAACGGAGAAGAAACAGACCGTGCACACGAACGTTAAATGGAAAATTTTAGCTGCCACCGCTGTTTTCCTTACTTTGATCCTGGCGTTTCCTGGCTATTGTCAGGAGAAAAAACGGATCATCCGGGTGGGAGTATTCTCCATGGAAGGCTATCATATGACGGATGCAGATGGAGTGCGCAGCGGTTACGGCTATGACTTTCTTCAGAAGCTGAGCCGTTATGGAAATGTAGTTTATGAATATAAAACTGCAAACGCTGAGAATGGCGGCGTCCTGAAAATGCTGAAAAACGGAGAAGTTGACCTTGTGACATCGGCGGTAAAACGCGGGCAATGGGAAGAGGATTTTGTGTTTTCAAATCAGCCTGTAGGTACCTGCGGCACCATGCTGACGATAAAGGCGGGAAATGAACAGATCATTCCTCAGGACTATTCTACCTATGACGGGATGAGGGTAGGAATGATCCGTCAAAACATCAGAAATGAAAATTTTAAAAAATTTGCCGAAATGAAGGGCTTTTCCTATGAAAGTGTTTATTATCCAGATGCAGCCGCTCTTTATGACGGACTTCAAAGCGGTGAGGTAGATGCAGCAGTTACTACCAGTTTGCGGGCAGTTAAGAATGAATGGATGCTGGATATTTTTTCCCGGGAACCATTTTATGTTATGGTACGCAAAGAAGATACAAAGCTTTTGCAGTGGGTGGATCAGGCCATCGCGGCTATGGATCAGGACGAACCGGGATGGAGAACGCTGCTTTCCAGTCAATATTATGAAGATCAGCTCCATGGATCGCTTCATCTGAGCCAGAATGAAAAGAAATATCTGGATCAGCTGAAAAAAAATGGAAGTGTTTTTACGGTGGCGGTAAATCCGGACCGCTTTCCCTATTCCTACTATGAAGACGGACAGATGAAGGGAATCCTTCCGGAACTTTTTGCGGATATTGCAGAGCGGGTGGGGATACGGTATCAGATTTTGATCTCCAGGACCAGAGAGGAATATAAAACTCTTTTAGATGAAAAAAGGCCGGATTTGTGCATTGACTGTCATGATAGCTTTTCACGGGCAGAGGATCTGGGCTACAAGCTGACGGATTCCTATGTAAGTGCAGGTATGTCCTGGCTTGAATTTAAGGATTCCAAGGGAGAAAAAGAGAAGATCGCTGTGATCGGAAATTCTGTTTTTCCTGAAAGCCTGCCTGAAACTCTGGGAAAGGACTGCCTGGTATACTGTGATTCCTTTGCAGAATGTTTAAAGGCGATGGAGACGGGAAGAGCAGATGCTTCCTATGCGTATACCTATCAGGTGGAAAAAACTGTGTTTGACGATATAAAGGATAAATATAAGACATCGTTTACATCGCATTATCAGTATTTTAATATTGGTATTTCCGAGGATCTTGACAGTATTCTGGTCCGGATCCTGAATAAGGGTATAAAGAGCATGGATTCTGATTTTGTAGATCAGGTTATCAGCAGGAACACCGATTACGGTACCCCGCCTTTTTCCATTGCCAGAGTGGCCTACCAGTATCCCGGACTTATGATCCTTTTATGCGTTATGATCGCAGCGATCATTGCGGGACTTGTATGGGTCTATGTACAGTATAAGTATCACAGCCGTTTGATGACAGCCCTGGAGGAGGCTAAAAGCGCCAGTAGGGCCAAGTCGGAATTCCTCTCTAATATGTCCCACGATATCCGTACGCCGATTAACGGGATTATGGGAATGCTGGAAATCGCCCGGCGCAGTATAGGGAATCCGGAGCGGATGGAGGATTGTCTGAATAAAATCCAGGGAGCTGCGGGTCATCTGATGGCTCTGATCAACGATGTGCTTGATATGGCAAAGCTGGAAAGCGGAAAAGCAGAAAGCAGCATGGAATCTTTTGAGCTGCAGGAGATCCTGGATGACTGTATTTCCATTACAGAGGGACAGCTTACAGGCAGGAGGATAGAATTTATAAAAGAGACGGATTACGCCAGAGGGGAGCGGGCAGTGGGAAATCCTCTTCATCTGCGCCGGATCCTTTTAAATCTTTTAAGCAATGCAGTTAAGTATACAGAAGACGGCGGAAGGATTCGCTTTTGCGTTCATAAAGAGGCAGAAGATGAAAACAGCATGCTTTTTGTATTTACAGTGGAAGACACCGGGATCGGCATGAGTCCGGAATATATGGATCATTTATTTGAGGCGTTTACCCAGGAGCATCGACAGGCCAGAACTACCTATCGGGGCACCGGCCTGGGAATGGCAATTACCAAAAAACTGGTCGATCAGCTGGGAGGAGTAATTGAGGCAGAAAGCCATCAGGGAGAAGGAAGCTGCTTTACCGTCAGGCTTTCCTTTGAAAAGGGAGAAGCTTCAGATGTGCATGAGGAAAGGAAAATGACATCTTGCCGGGCTGTTCTGAATGGTCTTAAGATCCTGGTGGCTGACGATAATGAATTGAACCGGGAAATTGCCGTATGCCTTTTGGAAGAAGAAGGTGCGCATGTGACGGCTGCAGAGAATGGAAAACAGGCTGCAGAGGTGTTTGAAAATCATCCGCCAGGCTGCTTTGACGCCATTCTTATGGACATTATGATGCCGGAAATGGATGGGCTGGAGGCTGCAAAAAGGATCCGCTCCTGTAAAGGACGGCCGGATGGAGAGACGGTTCCCATTATCGCCATGACAGCCAATGTGTTCGCAGAGGATATCGCAAAAACGCATGGTGCAGGAATGGATGCCCATCTTATAAAACCCATCGACTTGGATCAGGTATGCAGGGCACTGCACAAGTTGGTTAGAAAAGAGAAGAAGGATGAAGAGTACGGAAATAAGAACAAAACAGAGAATTCTGATCGTAGATGATTCGGAAATGAACCGGGCGATCCTTGCGGATATGCTGGGAGAGGGATACGAAATTTTAGAAGCGGAAAATGGTCTTGAGGCGGTAGCGTATTTAAAAAAGCTTACTACCAATATTGACCTGCTCCTGTTGGATATCATGATGCCTCTGATGGACGGATTTGAGGTTCTGGCTGTGATGAATAAATATCATATGATTTCCGACATTCCTGTGATTATGATTTCTGCAGAAAGCGCTTCCTCTTATGTGGAGCGTGCGTATGAAATGGGAGTTACAGACTATATCAGCCGCCCCTTTAATGCGCTTGTGGTTCAAAAGAGGGTGGAAAATACGCTCATGCTTTATGCTAAACAGAAGCGTCTGGTCCACATGGTGGCAGACCAGATTTATGAGAAGGAAAAGAATAACGATATGATGATCAATATTCTGAGCCATATGGTGGAATTCAGAAATGGAGAAAGCGGACTTCATATTCTTCATATCCATACAATGACAGAAATCCTGCTGCGTCAGTTATGCTCCAAAACAGACCTCTACGGCCTGACAAGAGAAGATATTGACCGTATCAGCACAGCCTCAGCGCTGCATGACGTGGGAAAAATCAGTGTGCCTGATTCAATTTTAAATAAGCCGGGCCGTCTTACAGATGAAGAATTTCAGATCATGAAAAGCCATTCTGTGATAGGAGCCCAGATGCTTTCCCAGCTTCCTGTTTATAAGGATGAGCCCTTTATCCAGACTGCCTATGAAATCTGCCGATGGCATCATGAGCGCTATGACGGAAAAGGGTATCCGGACGGTTTAAAGGGAGACGAGATCCCGATTTCAGCTCAGATCGTATCTTTGGCGGATGTGTATGACGCCCTTACCAGCGAGCGTTGCTATAAAAAGGCATTTTCCCATCAAAAAGCCATGGAAATGATTTTAAACGGAGAGTGCGGCGCCATAAATCCCTTGCTTCTGGAGTGTCTTGAGGAAGTGCAGGAGCTGATCCGCGAAGAACTGCAGGTTTATTCTCCAGGCACCAGGCATAACCGGCAGATCTATGAGACAGTGGAGCGCAAACTGTATAATAAAGAACTTCGGATGGTGGGATACAATGTAGGCCAGATAGAGATCCAGGAGGAGAAAAAACAGTTTTTTCTTTCAAAAATCCCCATAGTCAGCTTTGAGTACAGCGCAGTGACAGGTATTACAGAGATGTCCGGTTATGCGGCAGAGGTTTTTGGAATGGAACCGAATGTGCTGGATATAAGAGATGAATCCTGGATAAATTCGGCAGGTACAGAGGCTGGGAAAATTGTAAAAATGGTTCGCGAAACAACGCCGGAGGATTCTGAGCGGGAGGATGAAATAGAACTCCTGTTTAATAATGTACTCCATAAGTGCCGTGTGACGGTACGCACTCTGTGGTCGAAAGATCAGAAACCTCAGTATCTGGGTGCGGTAGGAGTGGCTGTAAAAATATGAAAAGGCGTAATAGAGGTGGTATTTATGACAATAAAAGAATGCTATGAACAAATAGGAGCCGATTATGAGGATGTGCGTTCCAGACTGCGCAGCGATCTGATCCGTAAGTTCTTTTTAAAATTTCCCGATGATAAGAGCTTTGGACAGTTAAAGGAGGCGTTAAAATCCGGGGATCGTGAGGGAGCCTTTCGAGGGGTTCACACCTTAAAGGGGGTGGCGCAGAATCTGGGATTTGTTCCGCTTTATGAGGCGGCGGACCGTCTTACAGAGGATCTGCGTCCTGAGGGAAAAGGAGCGGCTTTGGAAGAAGTAAACGATGCTTTTGCGGTGGTAAATGAGGCGTATGAGAAAATTATAAAGACGGCAGAGCAGTTTATAAAAGAAGAATAGAAGAATTAAAAGGAGGACGGAAAAATGAAACTGGTCATCATAGAACCTTTGGGTGTAGAAAAGGAACGGCTGCTTTCCATGGCAGAGGAGGCCCTAAAAGGAAGGGCAGAGATTATTTATTATGATACAAGAGCAACGGATACGCAGGAGCTGATCCGAAGGGGGCAGGATGCGGATGTGATCGTGGTGTCGAATCTGCCTTTAAATGGAGAGGTGATCCGGGGCTGCAGAAATCTGAAGCTTTTATCCGTGGCATTTACAGGGGTCGACCACATTGACATGGAGGCCTGTAAAAAACAGGGGGTAACGGTGTGCAATTGCGCCGGCTATTCTACCTGTGCGGTGGCGGATCTCGTCTTTGGCCTGCTTATCGGCCTGTACCGCAATCTGATCTCCTGCGACAGCGTCTGCCGCAGGGAAGGGACGAAGGACGGCCTGGTGGGCTTTGAACTGGAGGGAAAGATTTTTGGTGTTATCGGAACAGGAGCGATCGGCCTGCGGGTGGCAGAGATCGCAAAGGCATTTGGCTGCCGGGTGCTGGCTTACAGCCGTACCGTAAAGGAACTTCCAGGTATAACCTATGTGGATATGGACAGACTCCTGGAGGAAAGTGATATCATTTCCCTCCATGTGCCATTAAATGACAAAACACGAGGCATGATCGGGGCCAAAGAGCTTGGAAAGATGAAAAAAACAGCCGTACTGATCAATACGGCCAGAGGGCCGATCGTAGATTCGAAAGCTCTCGCAGAGGCATTAAAGGAGGGGCGTCTTGCCGGAGCCGGTGTGGATGTATTTGAACAGGAACCTCCGGTGCCGTCGGATCATCCGCTGTTTTCGGCGCCCAATACGATTGTGACGCCTCATGCTGCCTTTGCTACGAAGGAAGCCATGGTAAAGCGGGCTGTGACTGTATTTGAAAATGTGGATTTCTATTTAAAGGGTACGCCACGGAATGTGATGTGAGAAAGGGCCATATAATGAGGAAACAGATCCGCAGACATATTTATTTTTCCGGACGGGTTCAGGAGGTGGGATTCCGCTTTACCGCCTGCCTTCTGGCCCGCCGCCTGGGCCTTACCGGCTGGGTGAAAAACCTGTGGGACGGCCGGGTTGAAATGGAGGTTCAGGGAACAGAGGATGAGATCCGCCGTCTGATCCAGGGGCTGCAGGAAGGACCTTATATACGAATTGAGGGGATGGAAGCAGAGAATCTTCCTTTAAAGGAGAAAGAAAGGGAATTTCGTGAGACCTGGTAAAAAATGGATATTGTATGAAGGGAGAGAAGGATGGTAAAATGGATTGCTGCCGGAAGAGAAATTTACCGGAAGTACAAGGAGGATGAGATGACCGTCTATGCGGCTCAGGTCTCTTTTTTTGTGCTCCTGTCCTTCGTACCCTTTATTATGCTGCTTCTTACTGCGGTCCAGATGATACCGGCCATTTCGCAGGCGGAATTTATGGAACTGGTCGTAGCGTTTACGCCGGAGGATTATAAATCTCTGGCGTTTCGCATGGTAAATGATCTTTCCTTAAAGTCTCCGGCTACGATGGTTTCCCTTACAGCGGTGACGGCGTTATGGTCGGCCGGAAGGGGGATGTTCAGCATGGCAAGAGGGCTGGATCGCGTATGGGGAAAGGAGGAGAAATACTGGTACATTATCAGCCGGCTGATCTGCTGCGGCTACACCATTGTTTTTGTGGCTGTGTGCATCCTTTCTCTGATCCTTCTGGTGTTTGGCCAGCTTCTTCGGGGGTTTTTGAACACACATTTTCCCTTTGTGGGAGCCGTGATCGGCCGGCTGATCGATTTCAGATCCCTGTGGTTTTTTCTGGTTCTGTTTTTCTTTTTCTGGGGGATTTATACCTTTGTGCCGGAAAAGCGCTTAAAGGCGGCAAAGCAGATTCCGGGAGCGCTCTTTTCCGCTTTGGCATGGATGGTTTTTTCTCTGGGCTTTTCCATTTACTTTAACCGGATCGGAGGACGGGGATATTCGTATATGTACGGCAGCCTTGCAGCCATTGTGATCCTCCTTTTGTGGCTGTATTTCTGTATGTGCATTCTTTTTATGGGGGCAGAGCTGAACTGGTTTTTTGTGCGGCTGTGCAGTGGAGAATGGAAAAAATTCGATAGAAACAAGGAGAAACGGCAATGAAACGATTGCTCAGTTATATGAAGGCGTACAGGACAGAAAGCATCCTGGGGCCTCTTTTTAAGATGCTTGAGGCCAGCTTTGAGCTGTTTGTGCCTCTGGTGGTGGCAAGTATGATCGACGTTGGAATAGGGGGGAGGGATACGGGCTATGTGTCTCTTATGGGAGGCCTTCTGGTGCTCCTTGGAATGATCGGCCTGGCCTGCTCCCTCACCGCGCAGTATTTTGCAGCCAAGGCAGCCACCGGAGCAGCTACGGCTCTGCGCAACGATCTGTTTACGCATATTTCAGGCCTGTCTTATAAAGAAATCGACCAGGTGGGAGCATCTGCCCTGATTACCCACATGACCAGCGATATCAATCAGGTACAGAACGGCATCAATATGACTCTGCGCCTGCTTCTGCGGTCTCCGTTTGTAGTGTTTGGAGCCATGGTAATGGCCTTTACGGTAGACCGGAAGGCGGCCATGGTTTTTGCAGTGACGATCCCTCTTTTATGTATCGTAGTATTTGGGATCATGCTCATCAGTATGCCCCTGTATCAGGCGGTACAAAAAAAGCTGGACCGGGTACTGATGACTACGAGAGAAAATCTCATGGGAATCCGGGTGATCCGTGCCTTTAACCGGCAGGAAAGTGAAAAGAAAACGTTTGAGAAGGAAAATGGCAGCCTGGTGCAGATGCAGGTATTTGTGGGAAAAATTTCTGCTCTTTTAAATCCCGTTACCTATGTGATCGTCAATCTGGCTGCTGTGGCTGTGATCTGGGTGGGGGCAGAACGCACCGATGCAGGCATCATTACTCAGGGACAGGTCATTGCGCTTGTAAACTATATGTCTCAGATCCTCACAGAACTGGTTAAAATGGCCAATCTTATTATCCTGATCTCAAAGGCAGTGGCCTGCATGAAGCGGGTGGACGGAGTATTTGAGCTGGAAAGCAGCCTAAGGGACGGCTCCGATTTGAAGCCTGCCGGGGCAGAAAAACAAAGCGGTCCAATGGTGGAATTTAAGCGCGTAAGCTTCTCCTATGGGGAGACTCAGTCGGAAGTCCTTACAGATCTTTCATTCTGCGCCATGAAGGGGCAGACGGTGGGAGTCATAGGAGGCACCGGTTCCGGCAAATCTACGCTTGTAAATCTGATCCCCCGGTTTTATGATGTGGGAAAGGGAATGGTTCTTGTAGACGGCCGTGATGTGAAGGATTATTCTATGAAAGAGCTCCGTTCCATCATCGGAGTGGTGCCTCAGAAGGCGGTGCTTTTTAAGGGGAGCCTTAAAGACAATATGCGCTGGGGAAAGGCGGATGCCTCGGATGAGGAAATCTGGGAGGCATTAGAAATTGCCCAGGCAAAGGAAGTGGCAGAGAAAAAGGGACAGGGACTGGAGTTTATGATCGATCAGGGAGGCCGAAATCTGTCCGGAGGCCAGAAGCAGCGTCTGACCATTGCCAGGGCTCTGGTGCGCAGGCCGCGGATCCTGATCCTGGATGACAGCGCATCAGCCCTTGATTTTGCCACAGATGCCAGGCTGAGAAGAGCGATCCGGGAAAAAACGGGGGATATGACGGTATTTATCGTATCCCAGAGGGTATCGGCTATCCAAAGTGCAGACTGTATTCTGGTACTGGATGACGGGCATCTGGCCGGTATGGGAACCCATAAAGAGCTTCTTTCTTCCTGTGAGGTTTATCGGGAAATCTGTCTGTCGCAGCTTTCAAACGAGGAGGTGGAACGGGATGAGCAGTAAGGGAAAATTAGATAAAACAAAAAGCATACAGACCCTAAAAAGGATCCTGCTCTATATAAAAGATTACCGTGCGGCAGTGCTTTTGTCCCTTTTTCTGGCAGTGACAACGGTGGCTTCAACTCTCTATATCCCGATCCTTACGGGACAGGCTGTGGATCAGATCGTGGGAAGAGGACAGGTGGACTTTCAGCAGCTGATCCAGATACTGAAACGGATTTTGATCGTTATGGCAGTGACAGCAGTAAGCCAGTGGCTGATGAACCACATCAACAATACCATTACCTACCGTGTTTCCATGGATATACGTACCCGGGCATTCGATCATCTGGAGATTCTTCCTTTAAGTTACGTTGATTCTCATCCGGCGGGAGATATGATCAGCCGTATTATTACAGATATTGACCAGTTTTCAGAAGGCCTGCTGTTAGGCTTTACCCAGTTATTTACCGGTGCTTTAACGATTTTGGGAACTCTTTTATTTATGCTGTCGATCCAGCCATTTATTACTGCTGCGGTGGTGGTGTTGACGCCAGTATCCTTTTTTGTAGCCAGTTTTATTGCAAAAAAGACTTTTGTGATGTTTAAGCAGCAGTCTGAGGCCAGAGGTGAACTCACAACACTCACAGATGAGATGCTGGGAAATATGAAGGTCGTTCAGGCCTTTGGATATGAGAAGGAGGCTGAAAAACGTTTTCAGGAGATTAACAGCCGGTTGGCCGGATGCAGCCTTAAGGCCACCTTCTTTTCTTCCATTACCAATCCGGCCACCCGTTTTGTTAACAGCATGGTCTATGCGGCGGTTGGGATTACCGGAGCCTGGGGAGTGATCCGTGGGCTTTTAACCATCGGGCAGCTGACCAGCTTTTTAAGCTATGCCAATCAGTATACAAAGCCATTTAATGAAATTTCCGGAGTAGTGACAGAGCTGCAGAATGCGTTGGCCTCTGCTGCCAGAGTTTTTGAACTTATGGATGAACCAGCCATCCCGGAGGATGGACCGGAGGCTGTTGTTTTAAAGGATGTGGATGGAAATGTAGCTCTGGAGCATGTGAGCTTTTCCTATCAGCCGGAGCGTCCTTTGATCGAGGATCTGAACCTGAGCGTCAAACCGGGGCAGAGAGTGGCGATCGTTGGGCCGACGGGCTGCGGAAAGACTACCGTGATCAATCTTCTTATGCGTTTTTATGACGTAAAATCAGGAAGCGTACGGGTAGAAGGGAGAGATATCCGGGATATAACGAGACAGAGTTTAAGAGCCAGCTATGGCATGGTTCTTCAGGAAACCTGGCTGAAGGCCGGAACCATCCGGGAAAATATCGCTTACGGAAGGCCGGAAGCTTCAGAGGAAGAGATCATCCGTGCAGCAAAAGAGGCACACGCCCACAGCTTTATCATGCGTATGCCTCAGGGATATGATACGGTCATAAATGAAGATGGAGGGAATCTGTCTCAGGGACAGAAACAGCTTTTATGCATTGCCAGAGTGATGCTCTGCCTACCGTCTATGCTGATCCTGGATGAGGCCACCTCATCCATTGATACCCGCACAGAAATCCGGGTACAGAAGGCATTTTCACGGATGATGGAGGGAAGAACCAGTTTTATTGTGGCCCACCGTCTTTCTACCATCCGGGAAGCGGATGTGATCCTGGTCATGCGTGATGGCCGTATTGTGGAAAAGGGCCGTCACAAAGAGCTGCTGCGTAAAAACGGCTATTATGCAGAAATCTATAATAGCCAGTTTGCCCCTTCCACGGGGGAATGACCGTTTACTCTTTACATGGAGCGAAGAAGGTCCGGTAGCTCGCTAAGAGCTTTGATCGTATGATCGGGGCGGATTTCTCCGGAAGATTCTTTTAAGTCCTTATTAAACCATATGGTGCGGATCCCTGCACGGATTCCGCCTAAGATATCAGAGGTTAGGCTGTCACCGACCATGACAGCCTCCTCTTTTTTAAAATCAGGGATTGTTGCAAAGCAGCGTTCAAAAAATGAGGTTTCCGGCTTGTTGCAGCCCAGTTCCTCGGAGATGAAGATCTGTTCAAAAAACGGTTCGATCTCTGCACTTTTGAGTCTGCTTTTCTGCACAGATGCTGTGCCGTTTGTTGCCAGATAGAGATGAAAGGAGCCATAAAGCGCCTGAAGCATTTCCACAGCCCCGTCCATAAAGTAATGGCCCTGTCCTAAAAGGCCTTCATAAATACGGGCGGCTTCCTCAGGGGACGCATCCGTTTTAAGCTCGTCAAAGAGAAGCCGGTAGCGGCGCACCT
>ENA-OOZR01001216-OOZR01001216.1-human-gut-metagenome-genome-assembly--contig:-NODE-1216-length-14919-cov-1.737823_pt1 | contig 14919 bp, 6 predicted proteins | sample MGYA00241045_ERZ501406 | MGnify/ENA primary metagenome ERZ501406 (study PRJEB25962, sample SAMEA2042920) | human gut metagenome | biome: human gut; feature: human-associated habitat; material: faeces...
ATATACTGCCCGTTTATCCAGACTTCTCCCATTCCCCAGCCCGAAGTATCTAAAAAGATGTCTGTCGGAGTTTCTATCTCAAAAGTACCGCGATAGAAGCAAGGAGACTGTTTTGTTTGACAAGGGGTAAACTGGAGTTCTTCCACGTCACAGTCACGTATCAGGAGAGGTGTCATTTTCCAGTTCTCTATTTCAACATCTTCTAAAGTGATACTCCCGAAAAGTCCCTTGGAATTGTCCAATATCTCAGGTCCATAAGTAATACGCCCTATATTCTCTGCATAAAGTTGCAGATGATGTGTACCCGTAGAAACAGTCAGCTTAATATTCTTCTGATTATCAGTGATCCAGCCTTGTAATCTTCCATCAACATAGACTGAGGCATAGTCCCGAATATTCTCTACCGCCAATATTGGATCCACATCCTCCACAGTAATCTCCGCCTCATATAAAGCATAGCCGAACTCAATGCCCAATTCATTCATCGGCAGCAATCCCTCTGATTCCTGAACATCACCATACACTTGCTCTAAAGCCGCGACTTCCTGCATCGGAATCTCCTGTGCAGATAAAGTCAGTAAGGACAGGCAAAATAAACAACATATAAATAATTCTCTTCGCATAACTATTTTATTAAAAAGGATTGAATAAACTCTTCTTTTACAGTTGCTCGGGGAGCAAATTGGCCACTCTTCACATATTGATCAATACTCTTCAGCAATTGTTGAGTAGCAGGACGTTTATCCAGATCTTTCCGAGTATCAACAGCCAATACCAACAGTTTACCATTGTTTACCCTAGCCTCAAAGCCAATCCCTAGTTTCTGATTGGTTTCATAGCTATCTATTACCTGGATAAACGGACGAAGTTCTTGCGGAGTATCCGTCATATCAATCACTTTTGCATTCGTCAGAATATCCCACCACTGCCAATCAAGATGCTTTTCAGTGATGAAGTCTGCAAACATGGGCTGATCGGCATGAATAAGACAACCCAGTGTCGTTGGTGCCCATTTGAACATAATCGGATTCCAAAAATGATTGTGAAATACAGACTTACGCCCTTTCACTTTGTTCGGCTTCGGACAAAGAACAACTTTTTTCCCTTCTTGGAGATATTGTTTCGCTTTCGCATCATAGGTTGTTGTATATAATACATCAGGCGTTGTCTGCATCAAATCTTTATGATGGGGATAGACCCATATATCCCAACTATTATGAACTTTGTCACCAACGGACAGATGTATGGTTAATTTCTGCGGAGCAGTCACCGAATTCAACATATACTGAAACGTTCCAAGTGGAAAGACACCATAGTTTCCTATTCTTTGTGTCTTCAGTCTACCGGATTTCAGAACTCTGCCGGAAGCATCGGTAATCCACCACTTAGCTTTTGCACTTTTCAAGATAGAGGGACTATAATTATACACTTCTGCCTTCCCTTCAAAAGTTTCATCACAATAATAGGCTCGTTTAGGAAAACGTAGTAAAGCAACAGTGGGTGCACAAAACTCACGGAATTTTTCAGGAGTAATCAAACCTTTAGACTCCCAAAACGGGTCGAGAATACCAACCGGAGCATATCCCTGTCCTGTAAAATCATTCAAGGCCAGAAGTTGAAAACCGGATTTAAGAGAAGTACGAAGTTCAGCTTCAATAACATCTTTATATTCCAGTACAGTCTGAGCCCCTGATACACGGAAGAAATCATCTGCTTGATCCAACATACCGTTTGCCGCCAATGATTCACGGAAAACTTCAAAGTTTCGAGCTTGAACCGGACCGGTAAAATTTGGAATCTCCTTGAAGTTAGGATATATGCAACGCTGTCCCGACTCATGAGAGATCACAGGCACATCAATGCCCAATTCTTTATTTTTATCCCAATCAGTATATGGCCGTCCTTCGTATATAGCCATATGTCCTTTAGGCGTTTGATGAGTGATGTAAAATTGGTCAGACTTCACACGTGTACGGGCTGTCGAACCACTAAATAGCCTGCGTTTGTCACTGACCCTCCCATAATGGGTTAGTTCTTCTATAAAATCAAAATTACCGGTTATCTCATTACCATTACAGTAAAGAACAAAAGAGGGGTGATTACCATATTCTTTCAAGATAGCTTTTTGTTCACGACGGAAAAAGTCATAACGTTTCTCATCCGGTTCGGCATCCTTTCCCCACATCGGCATTTCCACTTCCAGATAAATTCCTAGTTTATCCGCTGTCCGAAATGCCGCAGCAGGTGGACACCAGGAATGGAAACGCATATGGTTCATCCCATAATCTTTCAGAATCGTTAATATACGTTCCCACGAAGCATCATCCACTGGAGCATAACCTGTTTTAGGAAATACTGCATTTTCTACTGTTCCACGCAAATGTACCCGATGACCATTAATCAGAATATTGTCTCTATCTGCCTTTATTTCACGCATTCCGAAGGTAGCGGACTGTGTATGTTGATAGTTTGTACTACCCGTAGTCGTTGCCAGATCACATTGCAACGTATAGAGATTAGGAGTAAACTCATCCCACAACCGAATATCTTTACCTAACGCTATGATATCTTCTACGTAAAATACTGAATCATTCCCAGAAACCATTGTCTCTCTAGTCTGCTTATATTGTTCGCCGGAAATTGTAAAAAATGCCTTCCCTGTAACGAGTTTATGAGTGTGATTCAATATCTTCATCCTGACTTTGACTGAATGCTCCGATACATTCGGATACAGTTGCATATCCTCAATATATACAGGATCAAGAGCTACCAGTTTCATTTCCCCCAAAATCCCATTCCAGTTTATTTGAGTATATTCCGAATGAGCATGATCCCATTTATGGGTATTGTATTGATAACGATTATCAACGCATACAGTAATAAGATGCGTCTTACCCGGTTTCACGAAATCTGTCAGTTCGTGATTGTGGGGAACACTGATATAGTCTATTTCACTGACTTCCTTTGTGTCTACATAAATAGAACTCAACCAGTGTACGCGTTCGAAAGATATAAAAATACGTTTGCCTTTCCACTCTTTTGGAATAGTTATTTCACGTTGATACCAAGCCGGCCCCATATACTCATACACACGAGTCAAACGGTCAATGTGACGATAAGGAGATTTATAACCAATTTTATAGTCATCCGTAATCCCTGGTAGAAGGATGCTCTCCTGCAAGCGATGCATATAACGAATATCCAAAGAACCGCGTCGAAAATCCATCAGGTCAGTTTGAAATCCCCATTGACCAGACAGATCTATTTCTTGCGTCTGTGCCTTCAATAAAGATAACTGGGTTATCAATACAAATACAATAAGAATGGATTTAATAAACTTTTTTCTCATACAGTCTTGTATTAAAACATCATATATCAACAATTTATTTTCTACATAGAATAATTAATGATATTATTACTTTACTCTTATAAAGAAATAAAAAGAGAGCACTTCAAAAAGTATGAAGTCTGTTAAGCAACTACTTTAGAAAGTGCCCTCTGTGTATAAGAACCTATTTCAAACTGTCGGATTAGAGTTTAAGACCAAGTCCAAATTCGGCAACTTGCATTGTTGAACCGCCAGTTACACCGTTTAGATCACTCCAGTTCGTGTACTGCACCTTAACATATCTATAAGTAGATTCCGGAATATCGATCAAAATCTCATCCGCATTACTTTCATAAGGTATAGCAATATTGGATTTTATCTCAGTAAAGTTCTGACCGTCATTGCTTCCAAACATAGATATTCCCCATACTCGCAAATAATTGTACGAGTTGTTAGATCTATGACTCCATGTAAAATAATTAAAAGTTTGCTGCGTCTGCATGTCAACTACAAAATAAATAGGTTCGTCCTTACCTCCAGCTGTACAACCGCTATAACTCTTACCTGGTTTCACCAACGAGAGAAAAGTTGTCGAACTATTATCAAAAAGATGCTCCGGTTTACCGGTACTTCCATCTGCTGAATAATTATTTCCGTTAGCATAGGTAATAGAAGTAGAAGCTGTCCAAGAATCACGATTTAGTCTAATATTACCACTGACATTCAATGTGATAACATCCGTCACACCACTCTCATCAGTTGTAGCAACATTAATTTTCGCTGTACCTGTATTAATTCCTTTAACCACGCCAGCATCTGACAGTTCAACAAATGCGTCACTGCCTTCAGCGAGAGTAAAGGTCATATTCTGGAAACTTGCATTAGCCGGTAATACTTTCACTACCGTATTCAAATCCAACGTCTCTTCTATATTGATAGATTCCGGTATGGCACTCTTATCAATCCCTTGAACCAATACTATCGGAGCTTTCCCTTGTTCCACCACAAGTTCTACTTTATGGCTTTCATCATAAATAAGGGACATCTTAGCGGTACGTCCGTTTATATTCTCCGATAAATCTACATTTATCAGTATCTTACCATCCTTGACATAGCCGGAGCACCAATTTTCATGATTTATAACATATACCACACTTGCATCAAGTCCATTGGCCAACACATAGTCACATGACAAACTTCCTCCTTCATAACCAATAGTCATTGGATCTGTTGACACAGTTACCCAGTTATCCGGTACGACAACCGTTTCTTCGTCATCACAGGCAGTAATAAAAAATCCTGCAAACAACAATAGTATCACTGCTAATATATTCGTTATATTCTTCATATTCTTAATTTTTTATTATTATAGATCATTTATAATTTCATTATTTATAATCATTCAAATTACTTTCTGTTATCTGATGAACATTTGCCCGTGGCATTCGATAGCCCTTTCCATTAATTTCCTCCTTCAACAGTCTAATCTGTTCTTCCGTGATTTCGAATGCTTTATTTCCATAATCATTCAGTGTTGTTTTAACCGGATATAAGAATCCCCACTTCTCAAAGAAATCGAGCATATTCAATCCTGAAATATCACATACCTGACGTACAAAATCCAGCTGGTTCATACCTTGATTCTCACCCTTGTCACTCGGGCTCTCATGAGTACGGAAGTACTCATACAACCTATGATAAAAATCAGTTTTTTCCAATACATCTATCATGTACAGTTTGAGCTGCCAAAATGGTACAAGTTGAGTTTCACGAGTAATATTTGCAATACCAGGAAGACAATGAGGACGTTTACCATCCACTATCAATGACGTAGCGCCTTGATAAATATTATTATACGTTCCCAATGTCTGATCCTTCTCATCTTTCAACGTACATCCGTCAACCAACAACTTGCAAGGACGGCCGAATGATGTCTGTATAAAAAGCGACATAATGTTATTGGTAACTTCAGTCAAACCGGCCCATTTCAACCCCGGACGTGTCTGATTGCAATGACCTACTTCATGCGCAGGTCCCCAACAACGAGTAGGAAAATTTTCTGGTTTACAGAACGGTTCCGCATAGTAATCACTAGCATTATAAACTGTACGATAATCTGATGCGTTCGGGCTCTTTGCCTTGTAGTCAATAGAAAAATGCATCCGGTTATTGAACATCTTACCATATTTAACAAGTCCCATAAACTCTTCCTCCAAATATACCAGACGATCCAAATTTTCAATAGTCTTCGTTATCTCTGTATTGTACTTTTTGAAGTCAGATATTCTCCACGTCAAATGTGAGTATTCTCCCAAGATATCTATTTCCTGATACTTTGCATTGTCGCGAATCTGAGCCCAATCACTTTCCTTGTTTTTCTGAATATCAAAATAACCGTTTACTTTTCCATTCGCAAAATGCACTTTTACCGTCTTTGCCTCAATATTCCTTTTCTGATCATTATCAGCATCTTCATGCCGGAGAGGAATGTCATCATTTACATGATTCAAAATATAAATTAAACCGCCGACCTCTACTGTTATCTCATTATATCCTTCCGACAACTCGTAGGTTTTCGAATTGTTGTAACCACCGTTCAGATCTTGAATAAGCATCGAAATTCTACCACCCTCATAAATATCATCGACAAATATAGCCAAGGTCTCACCCGCTTTTGCATAAATTCCAGTCGGATTATCTCTCAGGCTGTATTTAGATGTCTTATTAGCCGTAGCCATTACTGCTGGATTCTGGTAAGGACGGTAATCCGCCAATCGATAAGCAGACTCATAGTTTCCACTTAGCAAAGCAAGTCCCAATTCTTTCAAATATTCATTAGGGATTTGCTTAATCTGCTTTTCTGTCACGCCAGCTTTAAGCTGTAAACCCATATTATCAGCAAAAATTGTAGCTGGATCAAATTTATTACTACTAGCTTCATAAAATTCCATCTCAGCACAGCTTACTCTATCCTCATAGGCTTTATTTATGATAAAACGAACAAATTTGGCATCCTCCACAGGCTTAGACAATTTTATAGTAAATGGCGTATGCACCCCATTACCTCTTGCATAATCACCTATTTTCACAAAATCATCCGGTTTATCGGCTGTCGAAACTTCCACTGTAAATTGATCGAATGAACCCCATTTGTTTCCAGAGTCAGTACGTGGAGTATAAACGATACTATTCAGTGTATGCCCCTTCTCCAGTTCATACCTGATAGAAAATGGATATGAGACCTGCCCAAACGCGGAATTAAAATATGTTTTCTTATTTCCATCATAGGACATCTTTAAGGTCAACGGATTCTGGTCTGTATCTTTACCTTGCGTTTCCTCAGAAGTGGCCTCGCCGCCAATTACTTTTATTAATTTGTCAGCAGAACTGGGAGCTGCTTCTTGAGAAATTGTGATATTACATTTATGATTGTCATCATACATCAATGTCAATACAGAACTTCTGACTCTCTCTGCAAAAGAATGTTCGCATACAATCGTCATTTTACCATTTTCAACAAGGGCGGTCAACCAATCTTCTCCCTTATTACTTAAAGTTGATGCTATCTGGTTTATGTCCAATCCTTGCCCCAATACGAACTCACGTTTTTCTGTCCCTCCCTCATAAGGAAAGCTCACGGACTCTGTAGAAATTGTAATCCAATCATCAGGAATAGCCGAACTTGCACTGTCACTACATGAATAGCCTAAACAAGGATAAAGCAAAGATAATAAGATTACCCTCAACTTACACCAATGGCCTTTTATGATAGGTATTTTTGTATTTTTCATGACCTCATTTCGATATTTTACGTTAACTTATTTTATGCAAGAGTTTATATTTAAGGTAGTCCAGTATGAATAACATGTAAAGCAAAGGCAAAGTCGGAACAAAAGAGCCCGGTCTCTGCCTTTGTTTATCAAACTGTCATACGATTAATTCCATAACGGATTTTGAACCGTCAATTTACTCTTCTGCATTTCATTGTAAGGTACAGGATAAAGCAACATAGCTTTTGACCATGGATATCTATCTACCACAATACGGTTGTAGTATGAATCTTCACCAATTTTATCATAAAATTCAATTGCAGTGTTTTTAGCACTATTGTACTTTTTTACTGCTTCTTTACTGATGTCCATACCATAACGTATCAACAGTTTATTCTCATTATCTTTAATCCATTCACCAGTAGCCTCATCCTGTGACCATCCTGCACGCATCCATCTATGCATATCAAAATAATAGTTCCCTTCTCCCAACATTTCAATAATACGTTCACGATAGATAGCTTCACGCTGCAAATCCTGATTTCCTATTATGTTCTTTCCATAAGGTGCAGGTTTCGTAGCCAGTTCCTTATATCCGGGAATACCAGCACGTTCACGTACCAAATCCAGATACTTAATTACATTTTCATCGTTCGGATTTATCTCATTACATACTTCTGCATAGTACAAGTAGAAGTCTGCTAAACGGAAATAGATCCAAGGACGTCCCCAATCCGTTGGATACGATCCTTCTTTCAGCAACGTACGGTTATTAAACTTATAAAGTAAATAGCCTGCGCGTGCATGCATAGTGTTATCTCTATAGCCTGCACCACCTTTACTAAAATGAGCTCCCCAATCTGGGTAACTGCTTCTTTGTATATGCCAGCTCTTTCCTTCGTATGTAACATCAGCATAAAAACGGGGCTCGCGATTAACATACATATTGAAGATGTGCTTGTCTACATGTTGCTTATTATTACAAACATTTACCCAGTTCGTAAATCCGTTTTCATTATAATCAGGATCTTCACTAATATCCAATCCACTATTCGTAAAGAACAAATCGACAATATTCTGATAAAAACCTACATTACCCATAGCACTAGGAATATCTCCAGGGATTGTACGAGCTTCCATTTTAGCAGTGACGCCATCATTATAATCGTTATTTCCGTTAGCCCAAAGAATCTCATCGTTATAATATTGGAACAATTCATATATTGATGTATGAGGATCTCTCTCTTTGGAATAATAAAGATCCATACCATGTGCTTCGGCAAATCTCAACAAAGCTTCAAGATGTGTCTTGGCAATTTGCCATTTGTTATCATCACGATCGGGGAAAAGACGCTTTCCATCATGATTTGTCAAACTCAACGCTTCTTTATAGCCTCCATTAAACAGAGGAGAAGCTGCATATACCCACAAACGTGCACGTAATGCTAAAGCAGCCGCTTTTGTAGGACGCAGGATTTCACGAAGATTGTACATACTGTTGTCATGGCTGGTATCATCCCCTGTCCCTGTTTTTATCGTTTCAGGCAGATCATCCCTATATTCACCGTTTATAACAGATTCTAATAACTGATCAATGTGTCCTACCATTTCATCAACAGATGCACGTGCATAATCAAGGCTCTCATCTGATGGATCAGCTGTCTCGGGAATAATAGGTGTAGGACCATAGAATTCAAATAACAAGAAATAGTTATAAGCAAGCAGATAAGTAACATCCGCCTTATAACGGCGCATCTCTTCTACTGAAATATAACCGTCAGCATTGATCGGATCACCTATGCTTTCAGGTGCCATATCCAAAAAGATCATTGCCTGACGAATTTGTTTATAACAATTCCACCAACGGTTGTGAGTGGTACTACTAGGAGTAAAAGTATTCTGTCCGAATTTCAACACCTTAGGATGAGCACAAACGATTTCTCCTGAATAGATAGCTTGCGCATTAACGGTTCCATTTGAATTTTGCACATCCAAACCTGCTTCCGAATAGTTCGGACAGGTTTGATAGATTTCTCCATACCATTGTTTGATATATTTAGCTTTGGAAAACACTTCTTCCTTGTCCAAATTTTGAGCAAGTTCTTTAGAAACATCCAAATAATCTGAGCAAGAGGTCAACATACCTGCCATTAATACGACGGTTGCTGTACATACTGTTTTTATAATATTCATAATTGATTATTCTTATAATTGATTATTGGTTAAAAAGTCACATCAAGACCAAAAGTCCAAGTCGCGTTAATCGGATATCTTGCACCACTGTTTCCAATTTCCGGATCCCACATTTTAACATGATCCCACACAGCAAGATTACTTCCCTGCACATAAATGCGAAGATTCTGCATCTTCCATCTCTGCACCAATTTTTTATCAAACTGATAACCAAGTTCCACATTCTTCAGACGGAGAAAACTTCCATTTCTGTACCACCATGTACTATTCAGCGTATTATTGCTATATTCATTGGTATGTAAACGAGGGTATAAAACATTCATATTATTAGGATCACTTGCACTCCAATGATCGGCAGCTTGTACACGTGCAGAAGATTGATCTTTTCCATTAGCAAATGGGACAAAATAACTAGTGTTTGCTTTCAAGTTAACGGATGTTCTACCTACTCCCTGGAAAAATACACCGGCATAAATACCTTTATATTGTACATTAAGTCCGAAACCATAAACAAGTTGCGGATTATTTGGATAAATGCCACTATAATAAGTCTGGTCATTATCGTCAATAACACCATCACCATTCAAGTCTTTATATTTAATATCTCCAGGTCGGCTTACTTGTCCGAATTGAACGGGAGAACTTGCTATATCTTCATAAGAGCTAAAGAAACCGTCGGAAATATAGCCGATAAACTGTCCGATAGGATTTCCCGTTTGTGACATATAGGCATAGGGCTTTACAGATTCACTTTTCTCTACAATTTCATTGTGTGCATATCCATAAATCCCTTTTATGGAATATCCAAAATCTCCTTTTTGATCTTGATAGCCTATTTCCAGATCATATCCCTGATTTGTTACGACACCATAGTTTATGGGAGCCAATCCGTTTGAACCGGCTGCTTGAGAATATCTTTCCGGTTCACATAGGATATTACTACGACGTTCTTTAAAAAAGTCGATACTGGCAGATATTTTGTCTTTCAACCATTTGGTCTCAAGTCCTAAGTTGTATTTCCGTGCAACTTCCCATGTGATATTTTCATTGGCGCTTTTTCCTTGAATCAGACCTTTAATCGCAGGATTATGTGTCTCTCCAAAAGTGTAGCCTAGTCCTTCATCGTATCCTGAACGATAATAGTAAGAGAAACCTCCCAGCTTGTCATTACCAACTTCACCATAAGAGAAGCGTAGTTTAGTAAAACTTAAGATAGGGTTTTCTTTAAAGAAAGGTTCGTTAGTCAGTACCCATCCCACTGATGCTGCAGGAAAGAGCTGATAACGGTGTCCTTCCGCGAAACGGTTTGAGCCGTTATAGCCTGCGTTAACTTCGAATAGATAGCGATTCTCATAATCATAGTTAACACGTCCTACTAAAGCCTGATAGATATGAGGTACATAAGAATAGCGTCCACCGGGAGTGGAAGTGTAACTCATATTATAAAGTACCAATCCAGATATATTATGTCCGGAGAAGGATTGCTTATAACGAACTGCCGCTTCAGCATACTTCCGATGTGTAGCTGCCGTTTTATTGGTGGCTTTTGTTGGCAACACCATTTCAAGTCCTTGTTTATAAGTCCCGTTTACAGGATTATATTGATAGATATTGGGACGCTGCTGTATGCTTCGGTTATTGCTCCAGCCTGCATCGTAAGAGAATTTTCCGTCTATACTTAATCCTTTTAACAGTTTCCTTAGGTTATATTTAAAAGCAAAATCTGTCTCAAGTTTGTTATTGAAATTAAGAAAAAATCCTGAATAGCATAATGTCACGAGTGGATTCTGTCTCCATATACCATCGGCGGCGGCATAAGTTCCATTCGCATTTAAGATTGGGAATGCTTGAGGAGAATTGCGGTAGAACATGCCGAACAGACGCAGTGCTTCCTGTCCGTCAGCATCATAGCCATAGGGGCGGTTCTGACTTCCGAAACGATAAGCAAGATTCACGGATACCTTGAAATCTTCAGTTAGGTTGATATCGATATTCGAACGAGTGGTGAGCCTACTGTACTTATATTCCGAATTATAACCTTCTTTGTATAAGCCTTTTGCTACATCGGGTGAGGCTGCTAAAAGAGCTTGTATTGTCTCATGTTCTTTAATTTTGTCTACGTCTGTCTCAAACATACCGGTTTGAGTGAAGTATCCAACGGAAACGAAGTAACGTACTGTTTTATTTCCGCCGGATAGGTTTACATTGTATTTCTGTTGGAGACCATTTTTCGTAAACATATCTACAAAGTCATTGTCCGGGTGTGTAAACGGGCTTTTCTGGGTACGATAGAGGTAGTTGTCATATTCTGACAGGAAAAGCCCGCGAGTATTACCTGTATCGGAAGGGTCAAAGCCATCATTGATAGCCCCCTCACGCATGAATCTTGAAACGGATTCTGCATTTAGGGTTTGAGATATACGATTGAAGGAAGTGACACCGAATTCAGATGAGAAGGATATTCGAGTCTCTCCTTCACGACCTCGGCGGGTAGTTACCAATATCACACCATTTGCTCCTCGTACACCGTATACGGCAGTTGCAGAAGCGTCTTTTAATACAGAAATGGGTTCAATATCATCAGGGGCGATTTGCGCCATAGGTCGTTCTACCCCGTCAATCAATACTAAAGGGCTAGAGTCGTTCAATGAAGCACGACCACGAACGAACATCGTAGCCTGATCACCGCCGGGACGTCCGCTCTCTTGTCGGGTTACTAGTCCCGGGATGCGGCCACCTAAAGCGTTTGTGACACTTGATACAGGCATGCTTTTCAAATCTTCGGTCCCGACATTAGAAATAGAACCGGTCAGAGATACTTTTTTCTGTGTTCCATATCCCACCACAACAACTTCATCTAATTGTGCAATGTCTTCTTCCAAAGTGATATTGATAAAAGGATGATTCTTTTTTATGGCAATAGATTGTTCTATAAAGCCGATCATTGAGATAAGAAGTGTTTGCTCTGCTTTGTTGGACAATGTAAGAGTAAATTTGCCATCCAAACCAGTCACTATTCCATTATTAGTCCCTTTCTGAAGGACAGTAGCGCCAATCATCTCCATTCCTTGGGCATCTTTAACAATTCCGCTAACTTTGGTTTGGGCACAGACATGCCAGATGGAGGAGGTTAAGCATATGAATAATATTATTATCTTTTTCATGTTTTCTATCTATTAAATAGTTTTGATGCCCGTTACCAACCTGGATTCTGTTGGATGGAAGGGCTTTCCTTGATTACTTTCAGAGGAATAGGATGATAATACATGTAATCTTTAAAATTGCGTGCTTCATCTACTGTAATGCGTGTATAATGAAGCCCAGAAGCATTTTCTTCTACTTTCATTCCGATAATAGGTTCTCTAAGTTGATTGCCATCCATCCAACGTCGCAAATCGAAGTAACGATGTTCTTCAAAACAGAGTTCGATACGGCGTTCTTGCTTCACTTTTTCCATAAAGTTGTTATCTGTCACCCCATTAAGAAATTTATCATTTGTTCCGAATCCTGCTCTGGTACGTATTTTTTGTATGGCTTCTATTGCTGTCAAACCATAGCCTTCTGGATCCGCACTCATGCCGTAAGCGTGATGCATGGCTTCTGCGTAGGAAAGTAGGATATCAGATAAGCGAATCATCGGGAATAAGTGGAAAACGGTACCCACATTGGCCTGTCCGAAGTTCAGTGTTTTGTCCTGGAATTTAGCTAAATAATATCCCGTATTGGTCGAACGGTTCTTCACTTGGTTGAGTCCGTCTATGGTTGTGTTATCACTAATTCGCGTATAAATGGTATTCTTTCCATAAACCGAACCGTCATATCCGATAATTGCTGCCAAACGCGGGTCTCTGTTAGTATACATGCTTGCACCGTCAGAAGAATGGGTATAATCGCTTCCATCTTTCATGGTAAATGCATCGATCAATTGCTGTGAAGGTACTGTACCTCCTCCCTGATCTTTTGAGATTGTAGGGGGATAATGCCTGTTTTCCAGAGCATTGTCCTTAGCAGCCGTATAGAATAGGATATATTCCGGATTAGGATTGGCATTGATAAAGATCTTGTCGTACGTTTTAGCAGCAGTAAGAGCTATCAGATTATATTTTTTATTTCCATTCGGAGATATTGTTCCGTCTGCATTTAGATTGATTACATCTGCACAAGCTTTGGCTGCAAGTTTCCAACGTTCCGTCACATCCGAGCCGTCAGTATAGCCTAGTAGTGGATCGTTATTATCTGTTCTGTTGTAGAGTGGGCTTGCGGCATAGAGTAATGTCTTGGCTTTAATAGCAAGTGCCATTCCTTTAGTCATACGGCCATAAGAACCATTCCCACCTTCCGGATCAACTTTTAATACAGCGGCAGCACTCTCACATAACTGTACGATGTGATTGACGCAGTCTTTGAAAGAGTCTCTTGCCTTTGTCTGCAGTTCAGGATCGTCGACTTCGTAAATACGATCGACAATAGGAAAGACTCCGTAGTGTCTTAACAGGTTAAACTCAAATAAGGCTTGTAAACATTCAGTTTCCGCACAATAGGTATCTTTAAATGCCTGGATGTCTTCTTCTGTCTTATTTTGTAACACCAAGTCAGCCTCACGCAAATATTTGCGGGCAAAAATGGCCTGTTGAATTCCATTGTATGACTTATTCCAACATTCTTCAATCGGATTTGAAGAAGTGACATACCCACGAGACAACTTATGAATATCCGAATCTATGATTGTACTTATTCCATCATTGGTGGCTGCATCTAAAAAGGCATTTCCTACGTGGTTGAAGCCTTCGGGAATATATGCATACACCTGATTAATCGGTTTCAGATAGTTCTGTTCATTCGTGAAAATATCATCAGGTTGTGCCCAGTCATAGGGCATGTCATCCAGATAATCACAACCGGAAAATGTTAGTGTTGCGCTTATTGTCAAATAAATTATCGATTTTTTCATGCTATCAGAATTTTAAGGAACAACCTATACTCATGTTTCTCGTCAAAGGAGCTGCCAGTGAAGGAGCTTCAGGATCAACCCATTTATATTTTGTCCAGGTAATCAGATTCGTTCCGCTAAGGAAAAGTCTCAATCCCTTAAGATGGATTTTCTGTATCATTTTTGTAGGAAGGTCATAGGCAACTTCCAGCGTTTTTAATCTTAAGAAATCAGCATCTTTCACATTTAATGTACTTATCTGCCTGTTATTAAGATTGGCATTGTCCAGTGTTGTTAAACGTGGGAATGTTGCATTCTGGTGTTCGGGTGTCCAGTAATCAAGTTGATGCTCAAATATGGTTCCGTTATCTGTGAAAGGATTCATCACAATGTCCGAATATTGATGAGAGACTTTTGCGGCTCCCTGAAATAATGCGGTGATCGAAAATCCTTTGTAGCCGACTCCTAAGTTAATACCATACATGATTCTGGGAATGTCTCCGTAACCGATAGGTACCATATCGTTTACATCAATCTGTCCGTCTTTGTTTATATCTTCATAACGTACATCACCTGGTTGGACATCAGAGAATGTTTGTACAGGAGAGGCTGCTATTTCTTCCCAAGAATTGAAAAAGCCTTTTGCAATGTATCCTCGATTTTCTCCTAAAGGCCGTCCCTGATTCTTCAACCATTCG
>ENA-OOZR01001257-OOZR01001257.1-human-gut-metagenome-genome-assembly--contig:-NODE-1257-length-14399-cov-2.805912_pt1 | contig 14399 bp, 8 predicted proteins | sample MGYA00241045_ERZ501406 | MGnify/ENA primary metagenome ERZ501406 (study PRJEB25962, sample SAMEA2042920) | human gut metagenome | biome: human gut; feature: human-associated habitat; material: faeces...
ATTTCATAGGTGATTTTGACGGAACAAGATTTATTTGTGATAGCAAACCGGATGTTACGAAATGGTTGGACTGGGGAAAAGACCATTATGCGACAGTTTCCTTTTCGAATATGGGAAGACGTGTGATTGTAGTGCCTTGGATGAGTAATTGGCAATATTGTAATAATGTCCCAACCAAACCGTTTCGTGGCGTCAACGCCTTGCCGCGTGAACTGGGGCTTTATACGCAAAGCGGTGATATTTATCTTTCTGCAGCTCCGGTAGCGGAAGTGAAAAATCTAAGGAAAGAGACAAAAGAAATTCCTGCTTTTACCGTTGCAAATGATTATCATATTGAATCTTTATTACCGGATAATGAAGGTGCTTACGAACTTTCATTGGACATTACGGCAGAAAAAGCTGAAATTATTGGATTCAGCCTGTTCAATGATAAAGGTGAGAAGGTGGATATTTACTTTAATCTTCCTGAAAGGAAACTGGTAATGGATCGTACAAAGAGCGGTATCGTAGATTTTGGCAAAAACAGTGTGACACATGAGATAGAGGTACACGACCGTCGGAAAACGACTTCTATCAACTACATTGATGATTTTGCATTAGCTACATGGGCACCTGTCCGAAAAGAGAATAAGTACCGACTGGATATTTTCGTAGATAAATGTTCGGTAGAGATCTTTTTGAACGAAGGAAAGATAGCGATGAGCAATCTTGTTTTCCCGACAGAGCCATACAATCGTATGTGTTTTTACAGTAAGGGCGGTACATTCGCAGTCGATTCATTCAGTGTGCATAGGTTAGGTTTATAAAAGGATAGATTTGTTTTTCAGTAGGTATTTATCAAGAATATAATCAAGTGTTTATCACTTGTATCATCTGTATTTCATAGATTAGATTTATGAGTTAGTTTTTAAGTTAGGTTTTGTAGATTAGGTGTTTGACAGCTGCCGTCCGTGAGGTTCGGCAGCTGTTCTGTGTTTAATCTATTCGCAGAATAGGTTGTCATTACTTATTCATTGATCTCAATCGTATACCCTCCTTTGAAAGTTTCTTTCGGTTGCAGGTGTTGCATCCAGCCTTTGTCTTTGTATTCACCTGTGTAATGTGCGCGGTCGCAGCGGCCGTACCACGGTTCAATGCAGACAAAAGGGGCATTCTTTGCAGGCGGAGACCATAGACCGACTACGGGAGCATGAAAGTGCAGGCTTAAATAAGCTTTCTTTTCCTTGGTATAAAGGGTTACTTTATGGATTTGCTCATTCTCTATTATCAAAGCATCTTTATCGAAAGTATGTGTATCCAATGGCAATAACCCGTCTGTAAGTTCCAGAGAATATTCAGTGGAAGGATCTGCACATCCTTTTTCTGAAATGAGGATATACTTCAATCCTTCTTCCTTGTCAAAACCGAAGAAACCACGATTCTGTGTATCTGCATTAAAATCCGGCCAATAGAATGCAGGATGCGCACCGATTTGAAAATACATTTCTTTTTCTCCGGTATTCTTAACTTCCCATATAACCTCGATCTGCTTACCCTGAATACGATAACCTATTTCCAGACAAAACGGGAAAGGAAATTTCCGTAATGTCTCTTCATTACTGACAAGGTGGTATCGTACTTCGTCTTCTTTTTCTGAAACAAGAGTAAATTCCATATCGCGGGCAAAGCCATGTTGACTCAATGTATAAGCGATACCTTCATTACGATACTGGTTTTCCCACACACTTCCTACAATCGGGAAAAGTACAGGAGAGTGGCGTTTCCAAAAAGCAGGGTCGGCTTGCCACAGATACTCTTTCCCATTGGCGAAGATACTGCAAAGTTCGGCTCCATGCGGAGATACCTGAATAGTAAGTTGTTCGTTGGAGATTGTTTTCATATCATTCAGTTTTCTGTTGGTTACTTTGAGTGATTATATGCTTGTTATATGAATAATATCCCTTTTTACAAGGACTTAAATTACTATACAAAGGTAGTATTTTCTATGATTGAGAGAGAATATAATCCCGACTTTCTTATGATGGAGAATTATTCTTATAAAACCCTATAAAATAGCGTTCTATGCAACATTTCTTACAGCATTTGAAACATTTTTTTCAGTCGGTTGACTTAAATCAACCGTAATTTGCATCATCGAAAAGAGAAAATTCGTACTTTTAAATTAATAACATTAAACTAATGCCTAGTGTCATGAAGAACAAAAAACTTCTTTGCAGCGTTTGTTTCCTGTTTGCTTTCATGTCGGCCCTGTGGGGGCAAAACATTACGGTAAAGGGAAACGTTACTTCTAAAACGGATGGGCAACCGATTATCGGTGCTTCTGTCGTTGAAACTACAGCTACAACCAACGGAACAATTACAGACTTCGATGGTAATTTCACTCTTTCAGTTCCGGTCAACTCTACTTTAAAGATTACGTATATTGGTTATAAACCGGTGACCGTAAAAGCGGCTGCTATCGTTAATGTACTACTGGAAGAAGATACCCAGATGGTAGATGAAGTTGTCGTAACAGGTTATACTACACAGCGTAAAGCCGACCTGACAGGTGCTGTTTCTGTAGTAAAAGTAGACGAAATCCAGAAGCAAGGTGAAAACAATCCGGTGAAAGCCCTTCAGGGACGCGTGCCCGGTATGAACATTACAGCGGATGGAAATCCGAGCGGATCGGCTACCGTACGTATCCGCGGTATCGGTACGCTGAACAATAACGACCCGCTTTATATAATCGACGGTGTTCCTACCAAAGCCGGTATGCACGAACTGAATGGTAATGATATTGAATCCATTCAGGTTTTGAAAGATGCCGCATCCGCTTCTATCTACGGTTCGCGTGCAGCGAACGGCGTGATCATCATTACTACCAAACAAGGAAAGAAAGGACAGATCAAAATCAATTTCGACGCTTCTGTTTCCGCCTCCATGTATCAGAGTAAAATGAACGTACTGAACACTGAGCAATACGGACGAGCTATGTGGCAAGCCTACGTGAACGACGGTGAAAATCCGAACGGTAATGCTTTGGGATATGCTTACAATTGGGGATATAATGCCGACGGCAATCCGGTATTATACGGAATGACTCTTTCCAAATACCTGGATTCAAAGAATACAATGCCTGTGGCGGACACAGACTGGTTTGACGAGATCACTCGTACTGGTGTTATTCAGCAATACAATCTTTCCGTCAGCAACGGTTCGGAGAAAGGTTCTTCTTTCTTTTCTCTAGGATATTACAAGAATCTGGGTGTTATCAAAGACACGGACTTCGACCGTTTCTCGGCTCGTATGAACAGCGATTATAAGTTGATTGATGATATCCTGACCATCGGTCAGCATTTTACATTAAATCGCACGTCGGAAGTGCAGGCTCCGGGTGGAATTATTGAAACCGCACTGGACATTCCTTCCGCTATTCCCGTATATGCTTCGGATGGTTCATGGGGCGGACCGGTAGGCGGATGGCCCGACCGTCGTAACCCTCGTGCCGTACTTGAATACAATAAAGACAACCGATACACTTACTGGCGTATGTTCGGTGATGCCTATGTCAATCTGACTCCTTTCAAGGGATTCAATCTACGTTCCACTTTCGGTCTGGACTATGCCAACAAGCAGGCACGTTACTTCACTTATCCTTATCAGGAAGGAACGCAGACAAATAATGGCAAGAGCGCAGTGGAAGCCAAGCAGGAACACTGGACGAAATGGATGTGGAACGCCATTGCTACCTACCAACTGGAAGTTGGCAAACATCGTGGAGATGTAATGATAGGTATGGAGTTGAACCGTGAAGACGACAGCCATTTCTCCGGATACAAAGAAGACTTCTCTATCCTTACCCCCGACTATATGTGGCCTGATGCAGGTAGTGGCACGGCACAGGCATACGGTGCCGGTGAGGGGTATTCACTCGTCTCTTTCTTTGGCAAAATGAACTATTCTTATGCCGATAGATATCTGCTTTCGTTAACTCTCCGTCGGGACGGTTCTTCCCGGTTCGGTAAAAACCACCGTTATGCCACTTTCCCTTCCGTATCTTTGGGATGGCGCATCACACAGGAGAACTTCATGAAAGAACTGACCTGGCTTGATGATCTGAAATTGCGTGCTTCGTGGGGACAGACCGGTAATCAGGAAATCTCCAACCTTGCCCGTTACACTATCTACGCTCCTAATTATGGAACAACAGATTCATTTGGCGGTCAAAGCTACGGTACGGCATACGATATCACAGGTTCTAACGGTGGCGGTGTACTTCCTTCCGGTTTCAAACGCAACCAGATCGGTAACGACAATATCAAATGGGAAACAACGACACAGACCAATGTCGGTATCGACTTCAGCCTGTTCAAGCAATCACTGTACGGTTCACTGGAATACTACTACAAGAAAACAACAGATATCCTGACTGAAATGGCAGGAGTAGGAGTGCTGGGAGAAGGCGGCAGCCGTTGGATAAATTCGGGTGCAATGAAAAACCAGGGTTTTGAATTTAATCTGGGTTATCGTAACAAGACTGCCTTTGGACTGACTTACGACCTGAACGGAAACATATCCACTTATCGGAATGAAATTCTTGAATTGCCGGAAACGGTAGCTGCCAACGGCAAGTTTGGTGGTAATGGTGTGAAGAGTGTAGTCGGACATACTTACGGCGCACAAGTCGGTTACATTGCTGATGGCATTTTTAAGTCGCAGGATGAAGTAGACAACCATGCTACTCAAGAAGGCGCTGCTGTCGGCCGTATCCGTTACCGTGATATTGACCATAACGGTGTGATTGACGAAAGAGATCAGAACTGGATTTATGATCCTACTCCCTCTTTCAGCTACGGATTGAATATTTATCTGGAATATAAGAACTTCGATCTGACAATGTTCTGGCAAGGCATTCAGGGAGTGGATATAATCAGTGACGTGAAGAAGAAAAGCGATTTTTGGAGTGCTTCCAATGTCGGCTTCCTGAATAAGGGAACCCGTTTGCTTAATGCCTGGTCACCTACGAACCCAAACTCTGATATTCCGGCATTGACCCGCAGTGATACGAACAATGAACAGCGTGTCTCTACTTACTTCGTAGAAAACGGTTCTTTCCTGAAACTGCGCAATATCCAGTTAGGATACACCGTTCCCGCTGTTGTCTCCAAAAAAATGAGAATGGACCGCTTACGTTTCTATTGCAGTGCACAGAATCTGCTGACCATCAAGAGCAAGAATTTTACCGGAGAAGATCCGGAGAACCCGAACTTTTCTTATCCGATCCCTGTGAATATCACGTTCGGACTTAACATCGGATTTTAACTTACTTCATCAATAAAACGAATGATCATGAAAAAGATAATATATATAGCAACAATCGGAATTACCTTGCTGACAACCAGTTGTGACGATTTTTTGGACCGTCAGGTTCCTCAGGGTATTGTGACCGGCGATCAGATCGCTTCTCCCGAATATGTAGATAATCTGGTGATTTCTGCCTACGCCATCTGGGCGACAGGTGATGATATCAACTCTTCCTTCTCTCTCTGGAATTATGACGTACGTTCCGACGATTGCTATAAAGGCGGTTCGGGAACAGAAGACGGCGGTGTGTTCAACGCACTGGAAATATCCAAAGGTATCAACACCACCGACTGGAATATCAACGATATATGGAAAAGACTGTATCAATGTATCACCCGTGCCAACACAGCCCTGCAATCACTCGATCAGATGGATGAAAAGACCTATCCGTTGAAGAACCAGCGCATTGCCGAAACGAGATTCCTGCGCGGACACGCTCACTTCATGTTGAAACAGCTGTTCAAGAAGATCGTTATTGTAAACGATGAAAACATGGAACCGGATGCTTACAATGAACTGTCGAATACCACTTATACCAATGACGAGCAATGGCAAAAGATAGCAGACGACTTCCAGTTTGCCTACGACAACCTGCCGGAAGTACAAATAGAAAAAGGACGCCCTGCACAGGCAGCCGCTGCTGCTTACCTTGCAAAAACTTACCTGTATAAAGCTTACCGCCAGGACGGAGCCGATAATGCCCTTACCGGAATCAACGAAGAAGACCTGAAACTGGTCGTGAAATACACCGATCCCCTGATCATGGCTAAAGGCGGTTACGGACTGGAAACGGACTATAGCATGAACTTCCTGCCGCAATATGAAAACGGTGCAGAGTCTGTATGGGCCATTCAGTATTCTATCAACGACGGTACTTACAACGGTAACCTGAATTGGGGAATGGGACTGACCACTCCGCAGATACTGGGCTGCTGCGACTTCCACAAGCCGAGCCAGAATCTGGTGAATGCTTTCAAAACCGATTCGCAGGGAAAGCCCTTGTTCAGTACCTACGACAATGAGAATTACGAAGTGGCTACAGACAATGTCGATCCCCGTCTGTTCCATACGGTGGGTATGCCGGGCTTTCCTTATAAGTACAACGAAGGTTACATCATCCAGAAGAATGATGACTGGAGCCGCAGCAAGGGACTTTATGGATATTATGTTTCTCTCAAAGAGAATGTAGATCCCGATTGTGACTGTCTGAAGAAAGGTTCTTATTGGGCCAGTTCTCTGAATCACATTGTGATCCGTTATGCAGATGTATTGCTGATGCGTGCCGAAGCACTGATTCAGTTGAACGACGGACGTATCACCGATGCCATCTCATTAATCAATGAGGTACGCAGCCGTGCTGCCGGAAGCACCATGCTGATCTTCAATTATAAAGAAGACTACGGAGTGAACTTCAAAGTGACTCCTTACGACCTGAAAGCTTACGCTCAGGACGAAGCCATGAAAATGCTGAAATGGGAACGCCGCGTAGAGTTCGGTATGGAAAGCTCACGTTTCTTTGACCTTGTAAGATGGGGAGAAGCCAAAGATGTCATCAATGCTTATTACGTGACGGAAGCATCCCGTTGCTCTATCTACAAGAATGCGGGCTTTACGGAAAATAAGAACGAATATCTTCCTGTTCCATTCGAACAGATCAGCGCAAGTAATGGAAATTATACACAGAATTTCGGTTGGTAACTAACCATCTTAAAACAAAGAATACAATGAAATCAATCATAAAACAACTTTATACTATCCTGTTGGTGACTGTGGCATGCCTTACAGTCACAGGATGTAGTGATGACTTCAAATCCGGCCTTCGTCTGGACGGAGATGTTTGGGTGAACTCTATCCGGCTGGATGAATACGCAGGAACTGTCGACTATCAGAATAAGGCAATCGTAGTAGGAGTGCCCTACGATTACGATATTACCCGCATGGTGGTCACAGAAATGAATCTTTCCGAAGGAGCCAAGGCTAGCATCGCTATCGGTGAGACAATCGACTTTTCTCTTCCCGTATCTTTGACGGTGAAGAATGGCGATGTACAAATGAGCTACACGATTACCGTGAAGAGAGATGAGGCGAAGATACTGACCTTCAAATTGAATGATACTTATGTAGGAAAGGTAGACCAGTTATCGAAAACCATTTCTGTAGTCGTTCCGCTGACAGTGGATATCACTCAGTTGAAAGGTACGTTTACCGTAACGGACGGAGCTACCGTGACTCCGGCATCCGGAAGTATTCAGGACTTTACGAACCCCGTCACTTACACGGCAACTTACCGTTCGGCAGTAACTCCTTATGTGGTAACGGTTACTCAGGGAAATGTGATTCCGACTGCCTTTGTCGGTACGGCTTCTTCCGTCAGCTTTCTGACGAGTCCCGAAGAGAAAGCCGCTGCCCAATGGATGATGGATAATGTATCGATGTCCGAATATATCTCATTCAAGGATGTAGTGGACGGAAAAGTAGATTTAGGTAAATATACCGCTATCTGGTGGCATTTCCACGCAGACAATGGTGACAATCCTCCTTTGCCGGATGACGCGAAAGCGGCAGCGGAGAAGTTTAAAGTCTACTATCAGAATGGTGGCAATCTGCTGCTGACCCGTTACGCTACTTTCTATATCGCCAATCTCGGCATCGCCAAAGACGAGCGTGTACCGAACAATAGCTGGGGAGGAAACGAAGACTCGCCCGAAATCACCTCTGCTCCGTGGAGCTTCCTGATTACCGGCAGTGAATCACATCCGTTATTCCAGGATTTAAGATGGAAAGATGGCGACAAGTCGACAGTCTATACCTGTGATGCCGGCTATGCGATCACCAATAGCACAGCGCAATGGCATATCGGAACAGATTGGGGAGGGTATGACGACCTGAACGCATGGCGTAACCTGACAGGAGGAATCGATCTGGCACATGGAGGCGACGGAGCGGTAGTCATTGCCGAATTTGAGCCGCGTTCCAATAGCGGACGTACGCTCTGTATCGGTTCCGGTTGCTATGACTGGTACGGCAAGGGAGTAGACGCTTCTGCCGACTACTATCACTATAACGTAGAGCAAATGACTCTCAATGCAATCAACTACTTGTGTAAATAAAAAGAATAAGCAACAATGATGAAAAATATGATCTTACCTATAGCATTTACCGCACTGATAGCTTCGATGACTGCTTGCAGTGACGAGACTGACCCCATCTTGACTCAGAAAGACTGGGACGGTACAGCCACATACTTCCAATCGAGTGATGAGCATGGCTTCTCGATGTACTATAAGCCACAGGTCGGCTTTGTAGGTGACCCGATGCCATTCTATGATCCGGTTGCCAAGGACTTTAAAGTGATGTACCTGCAAGATTACCGTCCGAACCCCGAAGCTACGTACCATCCCATTTTCGGGGTGGCTACCAAAGACGGTGCTACTTACGAATCTCTCGGCGAACTGATTTCCTGCGGAGGGCGTGACGAACAGGATGCTGCCATCGGCACAGGAGGAACGATCTATAACCCTGCCGACAAACTGTATTATACCTTCTACACCGGTAATAAGTTCAAGCCTTCTTCCGACCAGAATGCTCAGGTAGTGATGGTAGCTACTTCTCCCGATTTCAAGACATGGACCAAGAACCGCACCTTCTACCTGAAAGGAGATACGTATGGTTATGACAAGAATGACTTCCGTGACCCGTTCCTGTTCCAGACCGAAGACGGCGTTTATCACATGCTGATTGCCACCCGTAAAAACGGAAAAGGACACATTGCCGAATTCACCTCTACTGACCTGAAAGAGTGGGCGTCTGCCGGCACATTTATGACCATGATGTGGGACCGTTTCTACGAATGTCCGGACGTATTCAAGATGGGAGACTGGTGGTATCTGGTCTATTCGGAACAAGCTTCCTTCATGCGCAAGGTACAATACTTCAAAGGCAGAACACTTGAAGAACTGAAAGCAACCACCGCCAATGATGCCGGAATATGGCCGGACAATCGTGAAGGAATGCTGGACAGCCGCGCATTCTATGCCGGAAAGACCGCTTCCGACGGAACAAACCGCTACATTTGGGGTTGGTGTCCCACACGTGCCGGAAATGATAATGGAAATGTTGGTGATGTAGAACCCGAATGGGCAGGCAATCTGGTAGCACAACGTCTGATTCAACACGAAGACGGTACTTTAACCCTCGGAGTACCCGATGCAATCGACCGTAAATACACTTCCGCACAAGAAGTGAAAGTAATGGCAAAAGATGGTAACGTGATCGAAAGCGGTAAAACCTATACTTTGGGCGAAGGTGCCTCCGTCATCTTCAACCGTCTGAAAGTACATAACAAGATTTCTTTCACCGTAAAGACCGCTTCGAATACGGACCGTTTCGGAATCTCTTTTGTACGTGGAACGGATTCCGCTTCCTGGTATAGTATCCATGTCAATGCCGATGAAGGCAAAGCGAATTTTGAGAAAGACGGTGACGATGCCAAATACTTATTCGATAATAAATTCAATATTCCGGCAGATAATGAATATCGTGTGACGATTTACAGTGACCAGTCCGTCTGCGTGACTTATATCAACGACCAGTTATCTTTCACCAACCGTATCTACCAAATGCAGAAGAACCCGTGGTCACTCTGCTGTTATAAAGGTGAAATAACTGTATCAGACGTTCAGGTAAGCACTTATTGATGAAAACTACACCGGCAAGTAACATCTTTTACAGCGTTTGAAACAAAAGTGATAGGCGCTAACCTTGGAAGCGCCTATCTTTGCACTGTAACAACTATCAAAAGTATAACAACCTTAATACCATAGAACATGAATGTATTTTTGCCTGTCAAACAACTTCAGACCTTTCTGATTTGTTTTATTCTCATGACTATTTCTGTTTCAACCCGAGCGGCGGATTCTCCTTTGCTGATTAAGAATCTGGGAGAAGGTCATTGCCTTGTACGTGTCAATACTTCCCAGAAGTACCTGCTTCTGCCCGTAGAGGATGCGTCTCCCGATGTACGTATCAGCATGATCGTTAATAATAAAGAGGTGAAAAACTTCGACGTGCGTCTCGCCATACATAAAGTAGATTACTTTGTTCCGGTAGACCTTTCCGACTTTTCCGGCAAAACGGTCTCTTTCAAGTTCAAGATGAACTCCAACGATCCGATCCGTGTCAATCTTTCGCCGGATAATACCGCTTGCTGCAAGGAAATGAAACTCTCCGACACCTTCGATACGACCAACCGTGAAAAGTTTCGTCCGACCTATCACTTCTCTCCCCTTTACGGATGGATGAACGACCCGAACGGAATGGTCTATAAAGACGGTGAATACCATCTTTTTTACCAGTACAACCCTTATGGCTCCAAATGGGGAAACATGAACTGGGGACACGCTATCAGCAAAGACCTCGTAAACTGGGAACACCGCACCGTTGCGATAGCACCGGATGCGCTCGGTACTATCTTCAGCGGCTCTGCCGTGGTAGATCATAACAATACAGCCGGCTTCGGAGCAGGCGCAATCATCGCCATTTATACACAAAACAGCGACCGTCAGGTACAAAGCATCGCTTATAGCACTGACAACGGACGCACTTTCACCAAATACGAAAACAACCCCGTACTTGTATCCGAAGCTCGTGACTTCCGCGACCCGAAAGTTTTTTGGTACGAAGCAACAAAACGCTGGATCATGGTGCTCGCAGTGGGACAGGAAATGCAGATTTTCTCTTCTCCCAATCTGAAAGACTGGGCATTTGAAAGCAGCTTCGGCGAAGGATACGGTGCTCACGGCAACGTATGGGAATGCCCCGATTTATTCGAACTTCCGGTAGAGGGCACCAACGAAAAGAAATGGGTATTGCTTTGCAGCCTTGGTGACGGTCCTTTCGGTGACTCCGCTACTCAATACTTTATCGGTAGCTTCGACGGCAAGAAATTTAGTTGTGACAATCAGCCGAATGTCACAAAATGGATGGACTGGGGAAAAGACCATTATGCTACAGTTACTTGGAGCGATGCCCCCGACAACCGCCGTATCGCCATTGCATGGATGAGCAACTGGCAATATGCAAATGACGTGCCAACTTCTCAATACCGTAGTCCGAACTCCATCCCTCGTGATTTGAGTCTCTTTGCCATCGACGGTGGGATTTATCTTCAATCCGCTCCTTCTCCCGAATTACTGAAACTGCGTGGTGTTTCCAAAAAGCGCTCATTCAAGGTTAACGGAACACGTATCGTGAAAGATTTGATTCCGAACAATGAAGGTGCTTACGAAATAGAACTGTCCCTCAAGAATCAGCAGGCAGAAATCATCGGTTTCCGTCTCTACAATGACAAGGGCGAAGAAGTAGACATGCAGTACGACATGAAAGAGAAGAAATTCTCGATGGACCGTCGCAAGAGTGGCGAGGTAAATTTCAACGAAAACTTCCCGATGCTGACTTGGACTGCGATTGAAGGGGATAAGGATGAAATGAAACTCCGCCTGTTTGTAGACAGATCAAGTGTAGAGGCTTTCGGTGACGGTGGACGCTTCGCTATGACCAATCAGGTATTCCCTTCGGAACCTTACAATCATATCAGCTTCTACAGCAAAGGCGGTGCCTATAAAGTAGATTCATTCGTGGTTTACAAACTGAAGAAATAAAAAACGACTTTCTTCTCCCTGCGCTCTTTTTAATTCACGCTAACATACCTTTATCCTTGCGTTAACATGCCTTTATGTTCTCCTTATGTATGGGAGATAGATAGCGTTTCACCTACGTGATACGATCTGTTCATTACTGTGATAAGGCCTTATCACCCTTGTGATACGGTCTGTTCACAGCCGTGATAAGCAAAGAAAATAGGAGGCTAAAAGAAAAAGGATCAATAGGAAAGGAAAATAATTACTGTGCTAATATACGAAATTATAATAGATAAAACAATGGAAAATACTAAAAACGCTTCTCTCTCCAAGCTAGTCCCGGTGATGCTTTGTTTCTTCGCCATGGGATTCGTTGATCTGGTGGGCATTGCCTCCAATTATGTAAAAGCAGACCTGGGTCTGACAGACTCACAAGCAAACATCTTCCCTTCATTGGTGTTCTTCTGGTTTCTGATTTTCTCCGTACCGACAGGTATGCTGATGAGCCGTATCGGTCAGAAGAAAACCGTGTTACTAAGTTTGATCGTGACTTTTGCTTCTTTACTGTTGCCTGTCTTCGGGGACAGTTACGCACTGATGCTGATTTCTTTTTCCCTGTTAGGTATTGGAAACGCACTGATGCAGACTTCACTGAACCCGCTTCTTTCCAACATCGTTCGTGGTGACCGTCTGGCAAGCAGCCTCACCTTCGGACAATTCGTGAAAGCGATCGCTTCTTTCCTAGCACCGTACATTGCCATGTGGGGGGCAACGCAGGCGATTCCTTCTTTCGATCTGGGATGGCGTGTATTATTCCCTATTTATATGGTAATAGCCATCCTTGCCATTCTGTTGCTCAACGCGACACAGATTGAAGAAGAGAAGGAAGAAGGCAAACCTTCCACTTTCGGACAGTGCCTGGCATTGCTCGGCAAACCGTTTATCCTGCTTTGCTTTATCGGAATCATGTGTCACGTAGGTATCGACGTCGGTACAAACACTACTGCACCTAAGATTCTGATGGAACGCATCGGCATGACACTGGATGATGCTGCTTTTGCAACCAGCCTCTATTTTATCTTCCGTACGGCAGGCTGTTTTCTGGGATCATTCATCCTGCGTCAGATGTCTCCGAAATCTTTCTTCGGTATCAGTGTTGTTATGATGCTGGCTGCTATGGTAGGGTTGTTCATCTTCCATGATAAGGCGGTGATTTACACTTGTATCGCTCTGATCGGTTTTGGTAACTCGAATGTGTTCTCTGTTATTTTCTCGCAGGCATTGCTTTATCTGCCGGGAAAGAAAAACGAAGTTTCCGGTCTGATGATTATGGGACTCTTCGGAGGAACCGTTTTCCCGTTGGCTATGGGAGTTGCTTCGGATACTTCTATGGGGCAGAATGGTGCGATTGCTGTGATGACAGTCGGTGTACTTTACTTGCTGTTCTATACCTTCCGTATCAAAAAATAATTTTATATTTGGAAAACAATTAAATCTGTAGATCATGAATAATATAATTGTAGGAATGGGCGAAGCATTATGGGATGTATTGCCCGAAGGAAAGAAGATAGGCGGTGCTCCGGCTAATTTCGCTTATCATGTTTCACAGTTTGGTTTCGACAGCCGTGTAGTAAGTGCGGTGGGCAATGACGAACTGGGAGATGAAATCATGGAAGTATTCAAAGAAAAGCAACTCAAAAATCAGATTGAGCGGGTGGATTATCCTACCGGTACGGTGCAGGTGACACTGGATGACGAAGGGGTGCCTTGCTACGAAATCAAAGAAGGAGTGGCATGGGATAACATTCCTTTCACGGACGAACTGAAGCGGCTGGCTTTGAATACGCGCGCCGTTTGTTTCGGTTCGTTGGCTCAACGCAATGAAGTGAGCCGTGCTACAATTAACCGATTCCTCGATACAATGCCCGATATAGACGGACAGCTGAAGATATTCGACATCAACCTCCGTCAGGACTTCTACACGAAAGAAGTATTGCGCGAGTCTTTCAAACGCTGCAACATTCTGAAGATAAACGATGAAGAACTGGTGACAATCAGCCGTATGTTCGGTTATCCGGGCATCGACTTACAGGATAAGTGCTGGATTCTGTTGGCCAAGTACAATCTGAAAATGTTGATTCTTACTTGCGGTATCAATGGTAGTTATGTGTTTACTCCGGGAGTCGTTTCTTTTCAGGAAACGCCGAAGGTTCCGGTAGCCGATACGGTAGGAGCGGGGGATTCCTTTACTGCCGCTTTCTGTGCTTCCATTCTGAATGGCAAGTCTGTTCCCGAAGCTCATAAGCTGGCTGTCGAAGTTTCCGCTTATGTTTGTACGCAGAGCGGTGCAATGCCCGAACTTCCGGTTATTCTGAAAGACAGATTGTTGTAGAATCTCTTTAAATTCAAAAAGAA
>ENA-OOZR01001273-OOZR01001273.1-human-gut-metagenome-genome-assembly--contig:-NODE-1273-length-14180-cov-2.204035_pt1 | contig 14180 bp, 8 predicted proteins | sample MGYA00241045_ERZ501406 | MGnify/ENA primary metagenome ERZ501406 (study PRJEB25962, sample SAMEA2042920) | human gut metagenome | biome: human gut; feature: human-associated habitat; material: faeces...
AAATATGAGCCTAAGAAACAATGGCGGTCTGTAAAATCAGAACTCAGTGAAACTTAGCAAAACTTAAATTCACTGCTTTTTTTCTCTTTAGTAAAAGAAAAAGCACTGTAAAACCAATAATCAAACGGTTTTCAGTGCTTTTTTTCATGTTTTAACTATCGAATTTCCCTCAGACACCTACATAAGCGAAACTTAGCGAAACTTAGATTATGCCCAATACACAGTATTATTACTTATAACAACTAAATTACTTCTTGTCGTGTAATCTATTATTTATTCCAATACATCAGGTGTCCACTTTGTTCCAATATCGTTAGTTGGAAGTCGTTTTGTCTTGTATACAAAAGCCACACTATACCGTGCTCTCGTCACTGCAACATAAAACTTAGAAAGACTTTCATCCTTCATGTCTTTGGACTTTCCTGACAACCAATCCAGCATTGGTTTCGTCGGGTAAATCAAGACTCTATTAAAAGTAAGTCCCTTGGACAATCCAAAATTCATCGTTTTTGGGATGGGATTTACCTTGGTTCTTTTATCATACCGCAACTGAACAGGATTATATATATCTACATATTTATCAATATCATTCTCGTGAACCCAAAATATTCCATCATGTCCCGTTTTTTCATTCATGGCAGAATCGCATGGCTTCATATCAGGATACATCTGATTTGCAAGATCACATATAATCTGATTATTTCTATGAGATGTCGATAATGTTGTGGTATCAATATTCATTCCGGCAATATTATCCTGCACAAAAATTACTATTTTCCCACCTGCATATTTTTTATATTTTGCTTCGTAATGAGTTCGATACGTCGTCTGACGAGGATCTCCTACTAAAGTCATGTTGCAACCAACCTCATGCAACTTTTTTATAACTTCTAAATCATATCCGACAAAATCTTGTATTTCATCTACAAAAACATAAGAAAAAATTTTTCGTATTCTGCGAAATACACATCCATTCGATAATTCGTCCAAAACACAGGGCAATTTTGAAATCATATTTGAATATACATTACCGGAAGCCGTGACATATTTTTTCTCATTTGTATCCTTTAGTATCAACAAATTTTTATCTGCCTTATTCACTAATAACACACCGGATACCCTATTATTTATAAGATAGCTTTGGTAAGGTCGTATACCATGCTTGATTAACAGCGAAAACCACGGCATAATAGTTACATTGGATGGAATACAACCATTTATTTCGTAAAATTTGTCTCTAATGCTTTGTTCATTAGCATCGGTATAAGTTGTTATCAAAACATTTTCAGAAATCTCTAATGCCTTCTTTACAAGAAATGTTGTTTTTCCTGCCCCTGCCGCCGCAATAATTAGACTACTCATTTTTTATCGCCCTCATTATATACTCAGGATATTTAATTTTCGTAGCCGATTCAAAAATTGCTATGGCACAATCCGTCTTATGAGCGTGCATATATTTGTGCATCTCATCATCCGTATCGTAGTTAGTTCCAAAAATATTGTTCATTGCTTCTCGTCCATTTTCTTTTAATATTTTCGGTTCTAAGGTATTATAATTAAAATCCTTACCTGACAGTTTCAAATCACCTGTATCCACTACCTCATCAACACATATATGAATACATTGTATTTCTTCATATTCTTTGTACTTTTTCTTAACAGCTTCAATATTTCCATCATTATCCGTAACAACAGCTGTTTCTTTGTTTAGTGTCTGTGCAATTTCAAGATACCGCTTAAATGTCACCCCACCTACGGTCATTACATCTATTCCATCTTGGATAGGAAGCCGCCCCTCATGAGTATCCATATATGCCCGCTGAACAACCAGCTCATCTGAATCGCCCTCTACTAAGATTGATTTTTTACAAAGAATCAATCGCAGTGTATCATAACCTGCCACTTTTTTGAAAAATTCAAAAGTTTCCTTTTTGAGCGATTGCATCGAGCAACAATTATCGCCTGAAAGCAAAATTAAATTTTCCAGTCCGAGTTTATTAGCGACAAAGCTACTATGCGTTGATGCTATAATTTGTCTACCAGATGCAGCCTTTTCAATAACTCCCATTAGTTCGCTTAATCGAGAAAAAGACAAATGACTTTCAGGTTCTTCAATCAAAATAATACTTGCTTTTTCTGCCTGTTTATGACTTAAAGCTAATTGTGTTTTTATGATACATTGTGCACCTTTTCCAGCATGAGCAAACGGGATTCCATCCACCTGCGTAACCAAACTTGACTCCCAAGAATTTTGAACTCCCTGATCGGCACTCAATGATAATTTCCCATTCATAACAGTAGACGCTGCACTAATTTTCTCATTGATTGACTGAATTGCTTCATTTTGTGCAAACTCATCTATCATATTTCTATGGGCTTGTGTTATTGCTGTTATGTCCTCTGGTTCAAGGAAATCCTTTACTACTCTGGAAATATATACATCAGACCCATTTTGGTATCTGTAATTTGACGAATCAATCATTACAGACTTTATTGGTATGAATCTGGGCATTTTTTCATCTCGGCTAAAAGAAAACCATTTAGCTTCATAAAATTCAATAGGCAAACTTGTAATTTTTTCTGTTTTCAGCAAACTTTCATATTCTGAATTAAATTTATCAGAAAAACTAATTGTGAATCTGATTCCCTCTATACCATCACTTTTTTCGGAATTACCATTTCCTTCATATTCAGGCAATGTTCCACTTTTGAAATATAACTCAATCATTATTTCTGGAGGTGCAATCGGTTGTCCATTTTCCACTGATGCCAGGTATTCCTCAACTGCTTCTCTATTAAATAAATATGTTGATAGCTGATTTCTAATATTTCGACCAGCATACATACCCGTTAAAGCCACATGAATGGCTTCAAGAATAGTAGATTTTCCAGATTCATTATCACCAACCAGAAGATTGATATTTTCATTAAATTTTACTTCAAACGGATTTTTAAACTTCTTAAAATTTTGAATGATTACCTTCTCAATAGCCATTCGTAGCCTCCTATCTTCGATTTTACTCTACCCCCAACGCCTTAAACACCGCATCTTCCGCACTCTGATACGGAATCAGCTGAAATGCACTCATCAGCTCAGCCGGAACGCTTGCAAAATCAACAAATGAGGTACTTGGAATCAGCACCTTCTTTGCGCCGCTATCCAGACACACCTGAAGTGTATTGGCAAGTTCATCCACCTTTATCATTGTGCCACTAATTGTTATATCTCCCAACACTGCCAAGTTGCTGACAACAGGCTTTCCAAGGGCAATCGAACAAAGTGCAATCAATGTTGGAAGTGCCAGTTTATCTGTCATGCCGATACCCTGCAAATCCTGATAATTGATGATGTAATCCTTAGTTGAGGTACTGATAGATCCACTGATCCGATTGCCGTTGGCTTTCAGATAATTAAATGCCGTGTTCACCGCTTCCTTGCATTTAGAATCACTGCCTAAGCCAGTCCGTTCAATTTTGCCATTGCCTGGAAGCATCTGACTTTCCAAACGGAATACACCAATCATGCCACTTTTTCCTCTGGATACGGTATAAACCTGTCCCGGATTACACATTCCATCCGGTATCAGCTTACCGCCACCCTGTTCTGGTACGGAAACATAATGTTCTGACATATCTTCTAGATCTATATAAGAGAAGTTTACATCATAAAATTCCATACCGCCCAGTTTCTTCAATTGCTCCTTGACACGGCGACGCATTTCCAATGCAATCTGAATAATTTCTTCCAGTTCTTCTTTGGTAAACTCACCATTTGGGTACATCAACTTCAGATAACCGTCTATCATACGACGAACCGCAATTGTATCACGCTGATTCAGATTTCTCCCCAAGCGGAAGTAGTGATCAAGCGCATCTCCATACTGCTCCTTGCGAAGCTCTCGGATAAACTCTGCCAAATAGTCACTGATAAAACCATAATCATTAGTAAAATGCTCCGGTCTGAACTTCGGTATCTCCCATCCTGGAAGATAGCAGTGCATACGATCAAGAAATGCTGTATCTGTTCCCATTTCCTGCGGGAAAGGTGCAAACAGACTGGATGTTTTCAACAGCACATCCACACTCTGATTAATATTTCCCACAAATACCATGGACGCAGTAGCAGCTTTTTCTTCTTTGCCACGGGCAAAAGAGCCGGATGCCATGTAATCCTTCATAATCTGAATGCCATCTTTATCTTTAAACTTGATACCTGCCACTTCATCAAAGGCTACACAGTCCCATAAGCCGACCAATCCGACCGTTTTGCGTCCCATATTGTAAAACAGGTTTGCAACCGTCGTCTGTCCACCGGAAATTAAAATACTGTTCGGTGAAATCTCTTTGTAAAGATGAGATTTACCGGTACTTCTCGGTCCCAACTCACAAAGATTAAAGTTATTTTCAACTAATGGAATCATACGGGTTAAAAGTAACCATTTCTCACGATATGTAAATTCATCTGGCTCCATGCCGATAGAACGAAGAAGAATATCCAGCCATTCATCTTTCGTAAAAGCCTTTCGTCCCTGCTTTAGTTCATCAATATCAATGTGCGGCATCTGGATCGGTGTCAGCTTACGGATACTGATTGGTGAAATATCTTTCTGCTTTTTCTGTTTGGAACGAAGCGGATTTCCATCAATGTCCTCAATACCAAAATTATTGTCGCCTTCAACCTCATAATCCAGCTGAACAATACACCAGATACCGCCACAGAGCAGGCGATCAAATTTTTCTGGATATTCATCGGCAATCGGTACATTACCAACGCCCAAATTAGAAAACTCTGCAAAAAAGCAATCTTTTTTCATATCCAGTCGAACAGTCACCATATCAATGATTGTGTGACTGCCTTTTTTACGTAGCTGAGACAGAATTTTCTGTGATTCATCCGGGCGTACAAAGTTGTCAGCAAGAATACGCTTCACATTCTGTACGCCTTTCTCTATAACCGTCTCATCATCTGAACTGCAATACTGTCCCAACAAGAACTCAAGAACATACACTGGGACATTCGCCCCTTCTTTAATTTTCTTTGTCAGGTCTTTCCGAACAATTTTACCGTCAAAATTCTGACGGAGCTTGTTCTTTATTTCTTCACGGGTACTTTCACCCTCTGTAAATTGCTCCATCTTTCTCTCCTCCTGCGGCATTAACTAAAAAAATCAAACTCGTCCACCGCAAAGGCGATGTCAATCTGGAATGGCTCCCGCTGTGGCAGCTGTAATCCCTGTTCATCTGCAATTACCAGATAATAAGTAGCTGTATTGCTGTATTTCAGAGATTTCAAATTAAACTGACAACGGAAAGTTCTTTCTGCACCGTTATCGCTGGTCTTATCTGCAATAATCTTCTGAATATCACTAATCTGTTTGCCGTCCTCATCTGTAAAATAAACTTGATAGGTTGCTGCTTCACGATTTGTACTGACCGCATCTTTTTGATAGAAGTTCAACGAAAAAATCATATTGCTGATTTTACGGTTTGCGGACAGTAAATTGACCGTTACCGGCTTAGTATCATATTTCTGCTTATTTCGCCTATATTCCATAGAATCATTGCGGAGATAATGATACTCAATCACCGGAACAACCATTTCCTGTAAACTGATACCACCATGCACAAAATTCATACCGCCGCCATTCATTTTGATACGAATACTTTCTCTCGGTGCAAATCCATCGAATTCCGTATTTCCGCCCAAGAATTTTACAGGCATCAAGTAATCTGGTTGCACACCCTTCTGCATAATTGCATATCTTCTGCCATACTCCACACATCGCTTGATACTTTCTTTTTTTGTAATGTCAGAGTTTGTTACATCCACATCAAAAAAGCCTCTTTTATCTACCTTATCCTCTTCCTTCAAAGGACTGTATGTATAAAGAAATCCATGGTCTGCCGTAATTAAAATATTCGTTCCACCAAATTCATTTACAATGATACGCACGAGGTTCTTCAATTCTGAAATCGCCTTGTCACACGCAGCAAAAACAGCAGTATCCGAAGTGTGGCTGGCTTCATCTATGGTATCGTGGTAAATATAGACCACATCCATACCTTTTACTAAAGCACTTCTTTCCGCTCGTTTCATAGCAATGATGTCATTATACTTTAAAGCCACGCTTGCCGAATCTTCTGTTTTCAGAACCTTATCCCTATAAGTACTTGCCGTAGACTGTCCATCTGCCAAAACCGTCAAAATATCGTTCCGAACCTCTACTGTCAGTTCTTTGTGCGGCAACAAAGCTGCCATACCAAACTTTGTAGTAGAAGGGAAGATACTCTGCATACTACTGATAGAAACCTTACTTTGCGTTTCTCGCTGAAGCTGATCTGCCATCGTAGCTGCCACTTCATAACGCATGGCATCTGAGATAATTACAAATACTTTCGTATCCGAGGTTTGGATACGGGAACGGTAAAAATCCTCCTGTTGAGGTACTTCCAGAACTTTACCGTAAGTTGCCAGTTCATCCGCACATACATCCGACCAGTTGTTGCCCAACTCACCTAAGAACCAGTGAGTATAAAGTCCTTCCACCTTATCGACAACATGCTTGAACAAATCATCCAGCAGAATATTGGAAGTCTCCAAGCTCTTTTGAAAACTAAGATGGAACAAACGGTAATATGTGTCCATCTGATAGTAGCTCTCAGTATATTCTTTCCAGATACTTTTCGCTTCTGCGGTATGGAATCCGGCTGAATGTTCCTTAAAGAAACTTTGCATATTCGCCACTTGTAAGATACCGTCATAAAAATTTTCAAATGGCTCATACCATACACAAGTTCTCCGTTTTTCAACAGTATACGTAATGGTATCCACATCAATGATATGGTCACTGATTTCTGTCATTAGCTTTGTCAGAATCACTTCATTAATACACGGGAAGCATTCTGTTCCTACCAAATCCTCTACCGTCAGCTTTTCAAAGCGCTGATACAGACGGGCTTCATCCTCAACATAACGTGCCACATCATATAATTGCGGAATGTTGTCACTATGAAGCCATTCAGAAATAAAATCATAGCAATATGCCTGATGTGGCATGGAAATAAAACCGTCCAGTCCGGCAAGATATTCCTGCCGCATGGTGCGGGTCGTTGCAGTTAAAAGCAGATGAATTGCTAACCGCCCAAGGTCTGGTTCTTCCTCCACAAATCCACATCCCTGACGAACCATCGCCCAAAATGCTGCGTCTGCATGATATTTTACAAAATCCTGATAAACCGTATTATTATTCAAATCAAGTCCCGCCTGGAACACACTACGGAGAATCATATTAGGCTGTGCATCTTTCAATCCACAGATTGCCGCCATAACAGCCATGTGTAACTGTGCCGGTGTTTCCGGAACTTTATTCTGTGTACTAACTTTCAAACGACGGTCTTTCGCATTGAAATAAGCACGATAATTTTTAACCTGTTTCCTCATTGCCGGATTTGATATAAGTCCCATCTCATCCATCCAGATAGAAATCAGATCTGCCCGAAACTCTTCGCTGTAAAGCTCCACGTCCAGAAGCCAGTTATCATCCGGGCGATTATAAACACACGGACTGTAAACCAGATAATTTGTGGTCAAATCATCTACTGAAAGCAGTTTTTTTACAGAAAACGAATTATTTCCAGTCAGCGCAATCACCTTTGCATTTTCCAAAACCACTTCATCCATTTTATCCTCAAATTCCTTATCTTCATCGTACCAGAAAATGATACGACGCTGATAAAACTCAGGCAGAGGTGCAGCAAATCTGCGATTTAAATCTTGTATTATTTTATCTGTATCCATGCTGTCCTCCTACCTTATAATTTTCCAATTTGCTTTTCGTTTTGTTCCGTCCTGTACCAATCTACCTTTTTCCTGTAAAGAAGCGAACATTCGAGAAACCGTTCTTTTCGATATACCCATTTTTTCCGCATAATATGCCTGTGTTGCAGACGGATTCTTCTCTATAATCTGCAACAATTTTTCTATCTGCGTCTGTTCCTTATTAAGCGGCACTTCAGCACTATTAGTGCCATCATCAACGCCACATTTAACGCCATTAGCGCCATTTTTAGTGCCATTGGCGTTAATCATGGCGTTATTGGTCGCAACCTGACCTCGATAAATATTAATACGCAAATCAACTTCGCCGCCAATAAACTCCGGCTCCCGCAGTCCGGCAGCTTTTACTTTATCAATAATTCTCGGAATACCGCTTCCCCAATGCTCGATCAGGTTCATATACGCAAACGCATGGGCAAGGGCTTCATTTCTAATTTTGGAATAGCCCTCTTTCATACGATCCATCGTTTGTCCCATTGGCAGCTTTCCCGGAGAAGTGATTTCCAATCGGTTGTCATATACCGCAACCTGTATCGTACCATGATCCAGATAACTACGATGTACCATAGCATTGATAATCAACTCACGAATGGCATCTGGTGGAATCTCATAAACATCCTGCCGATAAATTCCCACAATAGTAGCGCCTAAATGAATATTTCTCAGAACAAACTGAAATGCTTCGTCTATCTGTTCCCAAAGCGGACCGGTATATTCTCTACGGTCAACAAATACCGCTTTCGTTGTCCCTTTGAACACGCCACATTGCGTTGCAACATGAAGTCCACCGTTGCCTGTTAAAATAGCAAAAGCATTGGACGGATAATCTTTTCCATCACGCTCAATCAAAATCCCCCAGGAGCGCAACTGCTGTCTGCCTACATCTTTAATCGATGCTTTCTGTTCCTCTGTACGGGCATTTTTGACAGCCTGCTCTTTCATAGCTTTGCAAAGGGCATCAATATCTTCATCTGTAACATTTAACCCAGCACATAAAGCCTGATCGTAGTAACGATTACTGCCCTCAAACAACAATTCTTTTATCATATACTCGTCGGCAAGGCGGGTAGTTCCGGCAACACGGACATATACACCGCCATCTCTACCAAGGGCTTTGATATAATACGGGCGCTGTCTGCCCTCAGAAACCTCTACCACAATGACAGTCTTACCATCAACCGTCTGTAAAGTGATATCCGGGATAATTGCTGGTTCACAGCTGTCTGATACAGCATTGGCAATGGCATCCATTTTCTTGAACACATCTTCCTTGTCAAAGCCAATAACCTCTCTGGTTTTATCGGCAATTCCGAAAATGATTTTTCCTCCGGTTCCATTTGCAAAGGCAACCACAGACTTCATATATTTGATGCTTTTCTCCGGCAGGTTCTCTTTAAACTCTACATTTTTTGATTCCCCTGCAAGAATTTCTTCTATGGTCATCGTAACACCTCGCTCTCTTTAACAGTCCTAACCGCCATATTTTTACTTGATTGATGAAGAAATTGAGCTCAGTGCTTTGCTTAAAGCATCTTCATCAGCCTTTTTTCTTCTCTCACTTTCCCACATACCGAGTATCTGATAAATACATTCTTTCACAACAGGAAAATATTTTTTGCATTCTTCTTCGCTTAATTCATGAATACCTTTGCTTAGGATTCCGTAAATAGTTGTATTTTTGATGAGTATCTCAGGCAAATATCCCTGTAACATCTTAATTCGTTCAGCCACCCTTGCCTGTTCAAATTCCTCATCATTAACTTTATCTCCCGCAGTTGCTTTTGCTTGATAAATAAGTCTTTCAAGAATTCGTCTCAAATAAACATATGAACCTGCACCAATACCACTTGCAAATAACCCTATGGCAGTTCCAAGCTCTTTTCGATCTTGTTTAGAAATCACATGCTTATAAGCATCTAATTCTGGAAATGTCATATCTGCAATAGATGGATACTGCCCAATTTTCATCATTGAATTGTCTGTTGTCAAAATAATATAATCCAGATGATGCTTCTCATCCATTGAACAAATATATTCCAATTTCATTAATCTCGTCGTATCAGCTATTTGCCAATTTATCCATTTCCATTCTTCAGCAGAACTCTTTTCTTGTCTGGCTTTGGTGCTAAATATCATATTTTGAAGTGATTCTATTTCCTCGCCAAGAGATGCACACCTAATTTCTTCATCCCCCTCTGGACCCGTTTCAAAATAATACTCAATAGGTTTCATGTGAAAAACTCGCTCTTGCTTGCACTCTTTACAATAAGCGCTAATTTTAACATTTCCCTTAAGTAACTCAATCAAGTCAGCAATATTATCTTCACAAATTTCTTTAGAATCATATAATCCCGCAGTTTGTAAAAACGTAGCAAATATATTTTCCATTTACGCAAGCCCTCCTTACTTTATTTTAGCCAAAACATCCTGGAAAATTGCATAATTCTTCTTTACACCATCGTCCAGATCAATGGAGATCATCTGGTCAGCAAGGTGATGAATCTTTTCCTCGTAGGTTCTGATTTCAGTATCCTGTGCCTGCAAGGTGGTCAGCTTTTTGTTCAGCTTCACACGCTCGCCAGTAGAAGCATTGGCAATACGTTGTTCCAGATCGGCAATGGCAGTGCGATAACGAGCCTGCTGTTCATGCACATAATCGGTACGAATACGGGCAATGGTGTCCGGCTGATAGCGGTGCATATAAATCAGAGCCTTAAAACCGTTTTTCTTGCCGCTGTCAAACAGCCAGTAGATTGGGCGTTTCTGATAAATCTTGCAATGGTCGGAGTAGAAGTCGCTCAGGAAGTAATTCCGAATCACGTCCTTCGGCTGACCCTTGCCACCGAGAGCATCCGCAATGAATTTCAGGTTTTCGTCCAGCGTATCTGCTCCATAGACGGTTTTCACGAACTTCACGAACAAACCGACAATATCATCTTCAAAGTATTCATCGTCACAAATCGGGATAATGTTATCCTTATCCGCAGCGAAAGAAGCATACTTGCCAGTGTCCCATTCGCCGCCTGCGTAGGCAAGCCCGTCCACATCCAGAGAGTAACGACCAAACATACAGCCAACCGCATAGGAAATGAAAGAACGAATATCTCTGCCAAGGTCAGCCTTGCGAACCGTGACATCCTTATCCTCAACCTCTGGGGTCAGCTCGTCCTGTAAGCCGTAAATGTCGATGAAGATACGGTTGAGTTCTTCTTCGTTGGCTTTCAGCTGGCTAAAGCGTTGGTCACATTGTTGTTCCCACTCTTTATAGTGGTCAGATATCAGTGTACAGTGGTCAGAACACTGCTCACTATCCACTGAACACTGTCCACTGACAAGTGGGTGACGCTGAAAATCCCATGAATTCTCGTAAGAATCCCAGTCATCTTTAGATATTTGAATATTCTGATATACGCACTCGTCAACCTCATCTTCCCTATCAACCAGAAGTGGAAGGCTTTTAATGTTTCCTGCCTGATAATTCAGAGTTGGATTAAGAATGCCGAGAATATCAAAGCAGACACAGGATGCAAGAAAACCGAGCGTATAAGCGTTATCAACTCTTGAAAACAAGGTTGAGCCAGCAACATCAAAGAAACACCCTGTCGGCAAGTATCGAATGCCAAACTTAGATGAACTGATAAATGACCAAGTAAGCCCTTCTTTACAATAAAAATCGTGTGCACCGTTTTCTCGGTGACCGCTCATGGTATTCATATAACGGCGTCCTTCGGCATCGAACCATAGAACTTCCTGAAGGTTTCCAAACCACAGTCTGAACTCGCCACCCTTGTTGTAGGGGAAGTAACGCCCATTGCTCTCGGCAAGGTCATTTATCGTTTTGAGGGAGAAGTCAATCTTGGTATAAAACACCTCCCACCATTCACGCACAAAAATCTCATTCTTGCCTGTACCCATGCCAATTTTGACATCGGCAGAGTCACCGATTAAACCACCTTGCTCATAAGCAGCTAAGATGCTCTCACTCACCCAATACGCCACCGGACTTCCCGGAATTTTGGAAAAATTGGACTGATCAGCGGCATAACGATTTTCACAGCTAAGGAACATATCCTCTTTTCCTTGCTGTGTAGTCGGCTCAATCAGGCGGCAATACTCACCATTATAGTTCGCAATATGGCTTTTACGGATAACAAACGAGGTGGTCTGTACCACTTCGCCGCCGATTTCTTCAAAAGCTCTTGCACCAAGATGCGCCATATTGACAATATCGGTATGCAGCAATTTCCCACGCAGTTTTTCAAAGCTTGACAGGAACATCCATGCGTGCTGGGTAATCATTGCCTGATAGCCATTTTTCTTTGCCATCTGCCCACAATGTTCAATAAATACAGCAAACAAATCGCTTTTACTGTCTGGATAATATTTTTAACATAGTCTGACAGCTTTGCACTCATACCAGAACTACCCATATATGGAGGATTCGTTGTTGCTACATCATATTTTTGCGCCAATGCTTCTGCCACCTGCACTAATGGCAACAACTCTCTCAGTGCCGCTTCACGAGAGATATGAATATCTTCCTTAATTTCTGCAAAGCGAGCATACAGTGCAGACCAATCCTGCGGTGTTACGGTCAGAATCGAGCCGTATTCCTTTGCATCATGCAGTTCGCTGATGATGGTGTTCATCGCCTTTTTCCGCTTGGCATCGCCATCGCAGAAATACTCCAATGCAAACGAATCTACATGGTTGCTCTCCGCAATGGCATACACATGGGGCTGAATGTCACGGCTGAAAAAGCGGCGGTCATACTGACGGGCTTTCATCATTACCGCAAAGTAAGCCAGCTGTGCCGCACGGTCATCAATATCCAAGCCGTACAGATTGTTCTCCACAATGCTTGCCACCGCCTCACGGGTGGTATAGCCGTAGGATTCATAAATCTGCATCAGCACATCGAACATATACGCAAGGATATGACCGGAACCGGAGCAGGGGTCAATCACTTTCAGCTGATCCGGTGTCAGGGCGGCGTATTCCTTGCGGATCTCAGCAAGCTGCGCCTGCACGTCCGGCTCCTGCTCGGCTTCTTCCAGATAGTATTTCCACTGGGATTTCAATTCATCATTCGGATGTCCCTCTACCCACAAACGCCCAAGGCTGTTTTCCACCATGTAGCGAACGATCCAGTCCGGGGTGAACAGCTGGGTTGCCGCAGGGATGTTCTCTTTTGTGATTTTTACATTCTTTTTCAGAGCAGCGAAAACGTCGTCCTTTTTCTCGCTGTTGTAATACTGATACAGCCAGCCGATGATCTGGACGGCATCCTTCCAGTCCTCCTCCGGAATCAGCTCGATCATCTGCTGAATCACACTGCCTTCACGAAGCAGATTGTCCGGCAGAAGAAGCTCGGTGTAGTCCGCAAGCTTCTGGAACATTCCCGGCAGAATTGCATTCAGGGCATTGCACTGCACGATCAGCAGATATTTGTACAGTTCTTCGGTCTTTTCGGCTTCTTTCAGCGCATAGACCTTTTCCATGTCCAGGCCATCCAGTTCCAGATGAATGGCTTCGGAGATAATCTGCGGCTTAAAGTTGTTTTCCTCGTCCGTGAATACACGCACATGAGAGGGGAGGTAGCCGTTGACCTCCATAAAGCGCAGGGCAGAGAAGCGGTTGAACCAAGTATAGGCAACCTCCTCCATGACCTGTTTATATCCTTTATCGTTAATCTCGGCAATCAGAGCCTTGCGCTGTGCCTTTTCATCGGCAGTGAGGACTTTATCGCCAACACTATCCGCATTGGCATCCACCATGTTGTCCTCGGTAATGCCGTATTCCACACCTTTCAGGGAAACACGGGCAATCAGCTCTGTTCTTGCCCAGACAGCAAATTTTTTAATCGCATTCTTATCCATCATTCGACTCCTTAATTCAGCTTGATCTCATCGCAATTCTTCAAGAGCTGCTTCAGCTGAGAACGAATCTTCTCTACATACTCATCAATATCCGCATCCGTCTGCAAGGTCTTTGCCTGGAATACAACCTGACGGTTATAGGCTCGGACAACCTTTTTCTTTGCAGTTGCTTGCTCTTTTCCTTGCTGTGTCGGCTGTACCTGTGGCTTCGGTGCAGGCGGTTCCAAAACAGATTCAATATTGCTGACTGTATCATCCTTGTACTGACACATTGGCAGAAACATGGCATCCAGAAGGGCAAGGCTCTTTAATTCTGCGATTTTTTCCTTGCATTGGCTGAAATACCGATCTGATTTTTCAATCAGATGGGATACCTTGGAATCACCGTTTGCGGCAGTATGGGTCGCTTCCATGCACTGACGAACCGTTTCCAGAACCTCGGCACGTTTTTCTTCCAGCATCTT
>ENA-OOZR01001297-OOZR01001297.1-human-gut-metagenome-genome-assembly--contig:-NODE-1297-length-13989-cov-9.600976_pt1 | contig 13989 bp, 16 predicted proteins | sample MGYA00241045_ERZ501406 | MGnify/ENA primary metagenome ERZ501406 (study PRJEB25962, sample SAMEA2042920) | human gut metagenome | biome: human gut; feature: human-associated habitat; material: faeces...
ATCTTCATTAAAATCAAAAGCAACAAAAGAAATTGCTCAACAAAAAGAACAAGCTATTGCTGAAATCAGAAATGATATATCAGATATAGCAATACTTGCAGCATCAAAAGTATTAGAAGAAGATATAGATAAATCTAAACATGAAGATTTAATCCAAAAATTTATAAAAGAGGTAGGGGAAGCTGAATGATAGATGTAATAGCTAACAGATACGCTGAAGCTCTATTTCAAATAGGTGAAGAAGAAAATAAAACTGATAACCTATATAATGAACTAAAAGAAGTATCTTCTCTAATAACTACAAATAATGACTTAAATAATGTTATGAAGTCTCCATTGGTATCAAAAAATGAAAAAATTCAATTAATTGATACACTATTTGCTGGAAAAATAGATAATGATTTAAAAAACTTTTTCAAGATATTAGTTGAAAAAGGAAGAATCACTTCTGTTGAAGCAATAGAGGCGACATATAAGGAACTGTTAAATGAAAAGAACAATATCTTAGAAGGATATGTAATCAGTGCAGTTCCAATGGATAACGAGAAAATAAAAGAGCTTGAAACAGAGCTTTCTAAAAAATATAATAAAAATGTTACTTTAGAAAATAAAGTTGATAAGAGTGTTCTAGGTGGGGTCTTAGTAAGACTTGGTAACACTGAAATAGACGGAACAATAAAAACTCGTCTAGACGGATTAAAGAATCAACTTTCACAAGTAATTTAGTAGGAGGGCGGTGAACCCATGAACTTAAGACCTGAAGAAATCAGTTCTATAATTAAACAACAAATAAAGAACTATGATAATAAAATAGAATTAACAGATACAGGAAGTGTCCTAAAAGTTGGGGATGGTATAGCTACAGTCTATGGACTAGAAAATGTTATGTCAAGTGAATTACTTGAGTTCCCAGGTGAAGTATTTGGGATGGCACTTAACTTAGAAGAAGATGTTGTTGGGGCCGTTTTATTCGGTGATGACAGCGGAATCAAAGAAGGAGATATAGTAAAAAGAACTGGAAGAATAGTTGAAGTTACAGTTGGTGAAGCTATGATAGGTAGAGTTGTAAGTCCACTTGGTTTACCTATAGATGGTAAAGGGCCTATAAACACTAACAAAACTAGACCTGTAGAATCTCCAGCACCTGGTATAATGGCAAGAAGATCAGTTTACGAACCATTACAAACAGGGATAAAATCAATTGACTCAATGATACCAATAGGTAGAGGTCAAAGGGAACTTATAATAGGTGACAGACAAACTGGTAAAACTTCTATAGCAATAGATACAATCTTAAACCAAAAAGGTAAAGATGTTATATGTATATATGTTGCAATAGGACAAAAACGTTCAACAGTTGCACAATTAGTTTCTAGATTAGAAAATGGTGGAGCAATGGATTACACTATAGTTGTTTCTGCAACAGCTTCAGAATCTGCACCACTTCAATACTTAGCACCATATGCAGGAGCTGCAATGGGTGAAGAATTCATGTACAATGGAAAACACGTTCTAATAATATATGATGATTTAAGTAAACAAGCAGTTGCTTACAGAGAAATGTCATTATTACTTAGAAGACCACCAGGCCGTGAAGCATACCCAGGGGATGTTTTCTATCTACATTCAAGATTACTAGAAAGAGCAGCTAAATTATCTGACGAATTAGGCGGAGGATCAATGACTGCTTTACCAATAATAGAAACTCAAGCAGGTGACGTTTCTGCATATATACCAACAAATGTTATATCAATCACTGATGGACAAATATACTTACAACCAGAATTATTCTATTCAGGGGTAAGACCAGCAGTTGACCCTGGTATATCAGTATCAAGGGTTGGTGGTAGTGCACAAATAAAATCAATGAAAAAAGTTTCAGGTACATTAAAACTTGCTTACTCTCAATATAGAGAGCTTGCATCATTCTCTCAATTCGGATCTGACCTAGATGCTGATACTAAGAGAAGACTTGCTCAAGGTGAAAGAATCGTTGAAGTTTTAAAACAAGGCGAAAATGCACCTCTTGATGTTAGTGACCAAGTTATGATAATATTTGCTGTTACAAATGGATTTGTAGATGATATACCAGTTAGTGAATTATCTAGATTTGAATCTGAATTATTTAAATTCGTAGATGCAAATTATCCTGAATTAAGTGAAAAAATACTAGCAAATAAGGATTTCACAACTGATTTAACTACAGCAATAAATGAATTCAAAAAAACATTTGTTGTTGAAGCTTAAGAATCCTTTTTAAAAAGGAGGTAAACTAATTGGCAGGCGCTGGAATTAAAGAGATTAAAAACCGTATAGGCAGTGTTCAAAGTACAAAACAAGTTACAAAAGCTATGGAATTAGTTTCTTCATCAAAAATGAGAAAAGCTAAGGATAGAGCTTTAGCTAGTAGACCATACTTTAACACAATGTACAATACAGTTAAAGATATAGCTACTAACACAAGAGGTGTTAGAGACCCATTCTTAAAACAAAGAGAAGTAAAAAATAAATGTTATATCGTAATAGCTGGGGATAGAGGTCTAGCTGGAGGATATAACTCAAATATATTTAAACTTACAACTGCTCATATGGATGGAAAACAAGAAAAAGTTATGACAGTAGGTAAGAAGGCAACGGAATTTTTCCAAAAAAGAGGTTACGATATAGTAGCCGCTGAAGAAAGTGTTGAAAAATGTGATTATGATAGAACATTAGCACTTGCTAATACAGCAATGGATTTATACAAAAAAGGTGAGATAGATGAATTATACATCTGTTATACAGAGTTTATATCACCTCTAACTCAAACTCCTAAATTAATGAAGGTTTTACCATTAGCTTTCGATAAAGAAGAGGCAAAATCAAAAGAAAATTCAGGAAGTAGAGCTAGGGTTCAATATTTACCATCACCAGAAGCAGTTTTAAGCTACTTAATACCTAAGTACGTATCAGGTGTAGTTTATGACGGTGTAATAGAATCTTTTGCATCAGAACAATCAGCAAGAAGAAATGCTATGAAGTCAGCTTCAGACAATGCAGACGAAATGCTTTCTACTCTAGAATTAAGTTACAATAGAGCAAGACAAACTGCGGTTACTCAAGAAATAACAGAAATCGTAGGTGGAGTTGAAGCTCTAAAATAAGGAGGTTAGGAAATGGCCAACGTAGGTAAAATAGTATCAATCGTAGGGGTTGTACTAGATGTTAAATTTGAAAATGAGCAAAGCCTACCTAACTTATTAAACGCATTAGTTATAAAGTTAGGAGATCAAGAAATAGTTGCTGAAGTTGCACAACATATCGGTGATGATACAGTTAGATGTATAGCAATGAGTGCAACAGATGGGCTAGTTAGAGGTATGGAAGTTATCGATACAGGTAAACCAATAGCTGTTCCTGTTGGAGATAAAACTTTAGGAAGAATATTCAATGTTCTAGGTGAACCAGTTGATGGATTCGAAGCACCAAAAGATGCTCCAAGAGATCCAATACATAGACCGGCACCAGAATTTAATGAAATAGCAGGTAGTGCTGAAATACTTGAAACAGGTATAAAAGTAGTTGACTTATTAGCTCCTTACTTAAAAGGTGGTAAAATCGGTCTATTCGGTGGTGCCGGAGTTGGTAAAACAGTTCTTATACAAGAGCTTATAAACAACGTAGCTAAACAACATGGTGGGATATCAGTATTCTCAGGTGTTGGTGAAAGAACAAGAGAAGGTAATGACTTATACTTCGAAATGAAAGAGTCTGGAGTTTTAAATAAAACAGCTCTAGTATTCGGACAAATGAATGAGCCACCTGGAGCAAGAATGAGAGTTGCATTAAGTGGTCTTACTATGGCTGAATACTTCAGAGATAAAGAAAACCAAGACGTGTTATTATTCATAGATAATATATTCCGTTTCACACAAGCTGGTTCGGAAGTGTCCGCCCTTTTGGGACGTATGCCCTCCGCTGTTGGTTACCAGCCCACGTTGGCTACGGAAATGGGTGCGATGCAGGAACGTATCACGTCTACCCGCAAAGGTTCTATCACCTCCGTACAGGCGGTGTATGTGCCTGCCGATGACTTGACAGACCCGGCTCCTGCAACTACTTTCAGCCATTTGGACGCGACGACCGTGCTCGACCGTAAGATTACAGAGCTTGGAATTTATCCGGCTGTAGACCCATTGGCTTCTACATCCCGTATCCTCGATCCGCATATTGTCGGTCAGGAACATTACGATGTAGCGCAACGGGTAAAGCAGATTCTCCAGCGTAATAAGGAACTACAGGATATTATCTCCATACTTGGTATGGAAGAACTGTCGGAAGAGGACAAGACGGTCGTGAACCGTGCCCGCCGTGTGCAGCGCTTCCTGTCGCAGCCGTTTGCCGTAGCCGAGCAGTTTACGGGTGTACCGGGCGTAATGGTGACGATCGAAGATACGATTAAAGGCTTTAAGATGATTTTGGATGGCGAGGTTGATTATCTCCCCGAACAGGCATTCTTGAATGTCGGAACAATCGAGGAAGCGATAGAGAAAGGTAAGAAACTGCTGGAACAGGCAAAGAAATAAAAACATAAGAAGGATGAAAGAACTGCATTTGAGTATAGTATCGCCCGAAAAGAGCATATTCGACGGAGATGTGAAGATTGTCACATTGCCGGGGACGGTTGGTTCGTTTTCTATTCTTCCCGGACATGCGCCTATCGTCTCGTCATTGCAAGCGGGTACGTTGAGTTACACGACGATGGAAGGCGAGGAGCGTACGATAGATATTCAGGGTGGTTTTGTCGAACTGAGTGACGGTACGGTTTCCGCTTGTATCTCCTGACAGACGGGTGACAGTCGGCTGACGGAAGACAATATATTAAGAAAAACACAGTGACATGGTGAACATTACGAAAACGAAACGAAATTTTATCGGGTTGCATACGCTGTTTGCAATCATAAGTGCAGGATTGGGAGCGGTTATTTTGCATATCGCTCTGCCGGGACACTACTTCGGAGGATACCCGTTTATTCCGGTCTATTTTTATCTATTCGGTTTGTTTAGTATCTATATGTTCGATGCGTGTCGGTTGCACGCTCCCCAGAAAATGTTACTGTTGTATCTGGCAATAAAGATGGTAAAGATGATTCTTTCTATCATTCTAGTCCTGATTTATTGTTTAGCCGTGCGCGAAGAGGCTAAGGCTTTTTTGCTGACGTTTATCTCATTCTATTTGATATATCTGATATTCGAAACCTGGTTCTTTTTCTCTTTTGAGGTGAATCAGAAACGGAAAAAGCAAAATAAGAAGAAAAATGAAACAGTTGCATAACATAATGGCTCCGTTGATATTGTTCTGTCTGATGATGGTGTCCGGTCTGCCCGGCTTTGCACAAGAGCAGGGAGAAGCGACTTCACAGGTGCAGGATGTGATTACTCCGAAAGAGGAACAGGAGAATACGGTGGACGTGAAGGAAATCGTATTCGGACATATCGGCGACTCTTACGAATGGCATATTACCACGTGGGGTAAAACGCACATTACTATACCATTACCTATTATTGTTTATAGTAATAGTACAGGTTGGCATGTGTTCCTTTCTTCTCGTCTCGAAGAGAACGGAGGCACGTATGAGGGGCTTTCGATAGCTCCGGAAGGAAGTAAGTACGAGGGCAAACTGGTGGAATACAATGCGGCGGGCGAACAAGTCCGTCCTTGGGATATATCCATTACGAAAGTTACATTCGCCTTACTGTTCAATAGTGTATTGTTGCTGGTAATCGTCCTGAGTGTGGCGCACTGGTACAGAAAACGTCCGCAGGGAGCCAAAGCTCCGGGAGGATTTATCGGATTCATGGAAATGTTCATTATGATGGTGAATGACGACATTATTAAAAGCTGTGTCGGTCCTAATTACCGGAAATTTGCCCCCTATCTGCTGACGGCATTCTTTTTTATCTTTATCAATAATATGATGGGGCTGATCCCGTTCTTTCCCGGAGGTGCGAATGTGACGGGAAATATTGCTATCACAATGGTACTTGCCGTATGCACGTTTCTGGCGGTCAACATTTTCGGAACGAAGCATTACTGGAAAGATATTTTCTGGCCTGATGTTCCTTGGTGGCTGAAAGTGCCTGTGCCGATGATGCCGTTTATCGAGTTCTTCGGGATCTTTACAAAACCGTTTGCTTTGATGATCCGTCTTTTTGCCAATATGCTGGCGGGACACATGGCAATGTTGGTGCTTACTTGCTTGATATTTATCTCGGCAAGTATGGGACCTGCCTTGAACGGCACGCTGACAGTAGCCTCCGTATTGTTCAACATCTTTATGAATGCGCTTGAATTGTTGGTCGCTTTCATCCAGGCATACGTATTCACCATGTTGTCGGCTGTGTTTATCGGGTTGGCGCAGGAAGGAGCCAAAGTAAAAGCGGAAGAGAAATAAATAATTAAACGAGAGAAAATATAAACCATTTTAAAACTGAAAATTATGTTACTATCAGTATTGTTACAAGCCACTGCAGCAGCAGTAGGAGTAAGTAAATTAGGTGCAGCTATCGGTGCAGGTCTTGCAGTAATCGGAGCTGGTTTGGGTATTGGTAAAATTGGTGGTTCGGCAATGGAAGCTATCGCACGCCAGCCGGAAGCCTCAGGTGACATTCGTATGAATATGATTATCGCCGCCGCTTTGATTGAAGGTGTGGCACTGTTGGCGGTAGTTGTTTGTCTATTGGTATTCTTCCTCTAAGCTTATGTCATTACTATTACCTGATAGTGGCCTGTTGTTCTGGATGTTCCTCTCATTCGGGATTGTGTTCGTGATATTGGCGAAATACGGCTTCCCCGTCATTATAAAAATGGTGGAAGGCCGTAAAACCTATATCGACCAGTCTTTGGAGGTGGCGAGGGAAGCCAATGCACAGTTGTCCAGACTGAAAGAAGAGGGTGACGCGTTGGTGGCTGCTGCCAACAAGGAACAAGGACGCATCTTGAGGGAAGCAATGGAAGAACGTGACAAAATTGTTCACGAGGCCCGTAAGCAAGCCGAGATAGCCGCACAAAAAGAACTTGATGCGGTGAAGCAACAAATCCAGATAGAGAAAGATGAGGCTATCCGCGACATCCGTCGTCAGGTAGCTGTCCTTTCGGTGGACATTGCCGAGAAAGTGCTCCGCAAGAATCTTGCAGATAAGGAAGCACAGATGGGGATGATTGACCGTATGCTGGATGAAGTATTAACCCCGAATAAGAACTAAGGAAAATGGAAGTCGGAATACTCTCAATGCGTTATGCAAAAGCGATGATCGAATACGCGCAGGAAAAAGGAGTGGAAGACAGGGTATATCAGGAATTCCTCACTCTGTCTCACAGCTTTTGTGCACAACCCGGACTGCGTGAGGCACTTGATAATCCGGTCATTACGATTAAGGAGAAATTAGCGTTGGTTTGTACGGCTGCCGATGGTGAAGGTACATCAACCAGAGAGTTTATCCGTTTTATCACTTTGGTATTAAAAAACAGGCGTGAAGGTTATCTGCAATTTATCGGCCTGATGTACCTGGACCTGTATCGGAAGTTGAAACATATCGGAGTCGGTAAACTGATTACGGCTGTTGACGTTGATAAAGCGACATCGGATCGGATTCGTTCTGCGGCAGCGCATATCCTGCATGCGCAGATGGAGTTGGAAACGGTAGTAGACCCGTCCATTGAGGGTGGATTTATTTTCGATATCAACGATTACCGTTTGGATGCGAGCGTTGCTACGCAGTTAAAGCGAGTGAAACAACAATTTATTGATAAGAATAGGAGAATTGTATAATGTCTGAAAATATAAGAGTAAGCGAAGTATCCGATATATTGCGCAAGCAGCTCGAAGGGATTAATGCCAATGTGCAGCTTGACGAAATCGGTACGGTGCTTCAGGTGAGCGACGGTGTAGTCCGTATCTATGGACTGCGGAACGCCGAAGCGAATGAATTGCTGGAGTTCGACAATGGTATCAAAGCAATCGTGATGAACCTCGAAGAGGACAACGTGGGTGCTGTACTACTGGGTCCGACGGACAGAATCAAAGAAGGGTTTATTGTGAAACGTACAAAACGCATCGCCTCCATTCGTGTAGGCGAGGGGATGTTGGGACGTGTCATCGACCCGTTGGGTGAACCGCTCGACGGCAAAGGGCTGGTTGGCGGTGAACTTTATGATATGCCGTTGGAACGGAAAGCTCCGGGAGTAATTTACCGTCAGCCTGTCAATCAGCCATTACAGACCGGATTGAAGGCAGTTGATGCCATGATTCCTATCGGGCGTGGTCAACGTGAGTTGATTATCGGTGACCGTCAGACGGGAAAGACGGCTATTGCGATTGATGCGATCATCAATCAGCGTAGCAATTTTCTGGCAGGCGACCCTGTATACTGCATCTATGTGGCAATCGGACAGAAAGGTTCTACAGTCGCTTCTATCGTAAATACACTTCGTGAGAATGGAGCGTTGGACTATACGATTGTAGTAGCCGCTACAGCCGGTGACCCGGCCGCGCTACAATACTATGCGCCATTTGCGGGTGCAGCCATCGGTGAGTATTTCCGTGATACCGGCCGTCATGCGCTGGTTGTGTATGATGACCTTTCCAAGCAGGCGGTAGCTTATCGTGAGGTATCTCTGATTCTCCGCCGTCCGTCGGGACGTGAAGCGTATCCGGGTGACATCTTCTATCTGCATTCCCGTTTGTTGGAACGCGCGGCGAAGATTATCAGCCAGGAAGAAGTGGCGCGCGAAATGAATGACCTGCCGGACAGCTTGAAGGATATAGTCAAAGGAGGAGGTTCCCTTACCGCATTGCCTATCATCGAGACACAGGCAGGAGACGTTTCGGCCTATATCCCGACGAATGTGATTTCCATTACTGACGGACAGATCTTCCTCGAAACCGATCTCTTTAATCAGGGTGTCCGTCCGGCTATCAATGTGGGCATCTCCGTATCCCGTGTGGGTGGTAACGCGCAGATTAAGGCCATGAAGAAGGTAGCCGGAACATTGAAGATTGACCAAGCCCAATATCGTGAGCTGGAAGCTTTCTCTAAGTTCAGCAGTGATATGGATCCGATTACCGCCTTGACGATTGATAAGGGACGTAAGAACGCCCAACTTTTGATTCAACCTCAATACAGCCCAATGCCCGTAGAACAGCAGATTGCTATTCTCTATTGCGGTACGCACGGACTTCTTCATGATGTCCCATTGGATAAGGTACAGGACTTTGAACGTAGCTTCATCGAATCTCTGCAACTGAATCACCAGCAGGATGTGTTGGATGTCTTAAAGACAGGCGTTATCGATGATAATGTAACCAATGCCATCGAGGAAACCGCCGCTATGGTTGCCAAACAATACTTATAGAAATATAGGAATAAAGAATGAAGAATTCTTATTATTAACTATTTGACTATACTGCATAGTAAATTCTTCATTCTTAATTTTTCATTCTTAATTTAAAAAATTATGGCTTCACTGAAAGAAGTAAAAACCAGAATAAATTCGGTAAAGAGTACCCGAAAAATCACTTCAGCAATGAAGATGGTGGCTTCTGCCAAATTACATAAGGCACAAGGAGCCATTGAGAATATGTTGCCTTATCAGAAGAAGTTGAACAAGATTCTGACTAACTTTCTGAGTGCGGACCTTCCTATCGAATCTCCCTACGTGAAGGAGCGCGAAGTGAAGCGTGTGGCAATTGTCGCCTTCTCTTCGAATACGTCTCTTTGTGGTGCTTTCAATGCCAATGTGATAAAAATGTTATTGCAAACGGTAGGTGAATATCGCACTCTCGGGCAAGACAATATCTTGATATTTCCAATAGGCAAGAAAGTAGATGAAGCTGTAAAACGCATGGGATTCCAACCGCAGGAAACTTCGCCCACCTTATCTGACAAACCGACTTATCAGGAAGCTGCCGACTTGGCTCATCGTCTGATGGGGATGTTTGTATCCGGTGAAATAGACCGTGTGGAAATTATCTATCATCATTTTAAGTCTATGGGTACGCAAATCCTCCTTCGTGAAACGTATCTTCCCATCGATCTGACACATATCATAGATGAAGAAGAACAAAACAAGGAGCAGATGAATGAGGAGCAAAAGGACAAAGGGGAGGCGGAAAGACGTGAAGTCGCCAACGACTACATCATCGAACCCAACGCTGAAGAACTGATTGCCAACCTAATCCCAACTGTATTAAGCCAGAAACTATTTACAGCAGCCGTTGACTCGAACACATCGGAACACGCTGCCCGTACGTTAGCTATGCAGGTAGCTACGGATAATGCGAACGAGCTGATTCAGGATTTGACGAAGCAATATAACAAGAGTCGTCAGCAGGCTATTACAAATGAGCTGTTGGATATTGTGGGGGGCTCTATGAAATAATATTCTTATTCTTTTTCTTTCTTTTTGGTTCTTTTTCTTTCGTATCAAGACGAAAGAAAAAGAATAATAGTTACCTTTGTTGAAAATTTGAATCCCATGGAAAATAATCCCGAACTGCAACTAGCGTGGCAGTTCATTGAAAATACAGGCACACATTTATTTCTTACCGGAAAGGCCGGAACCGGAAAAACTACATTTCTGAGAAGATTGAAGGAACAGAGTCCTAAACGTATGGTTATCTTGGCGCCGACAGGTATCGCCGCTATCAATGCGGGAGGAGTTACCATTCATTCTTTTTTCCAGTTATCTTTTGCACCTTTTGTTCCGGAGACCACGTTCAACTCTTCCCAGACACACTATCGTTTCAGTAAAGAAAAGCGGAATATCATTCGTAGCATGGACTTGCTGGTCATAGATGAGATCAGTATGGTGCGTGCCGATTTGTTGGATGCGATAGATTCGGCTCTGCGGAGATACCGGGATAGGGAAAAGCCTTTCGGTGGAGTCCAATTGCTGATGATTGGAGATTTGCAGCAGTTAGCCCCTGTGGTGAAAGAGAATGAATGGGAAATGTTGAAGAACTATTATGAAACCCCTTACTTCTTTGCCAGCCGTGCTTTGCGTGAGACGGTATATATGACAATAGAACTGAAAACAGTCTATCGTCAGAGTGATACCTTTTTTCTTTCCTTGTTGAATAAGATACGTGAGAATCAGGCGGACGATGAAGTATTGAATGAGTTGAACCGTCGGTATCAGCCGGGTTTTCGTCCTCGCAAGGAAGAAGGCTACATCCGTCTGACAACGCATAATTATCAGGCGCAGAAGGTGAACGATAATGAATTGGCCTCTCTGCCCGGGCAGACTTATAGTTTTCGTGCAGAGATAGACGGAACTTTTCCGGAATATTTATATCCGGCAGACGAAGTTCTCACCATAAAAGCGGGGGCACAGATTATGTTCCTTAAAAATGACCCCTCGTCGGAAAAGCGGTATTATAATGGCATGATTGGAGAAGTGGCAGCCGTTAATGATGCGGGGATGATTGTGCGGGGAAAAGATAATGGAGATGAATTTCAGTTATTGCCGGAAGAGTGGGGCAATTATAAATATGTGCTGAATGAAGAAACGAAGGAAATCACCGAAGAGATAGAAGGAACCTTCCGTCAGTATCCTATCCGGTTAGCTTGGGCTATTACGATACATAAGAGTCAGGGACTGACGTTTGAGCGTGCCATTATTGATGCGCGCAATTCCTTTGCGCATGGGCAGACCTACGTAGCCTTAAGCCGTTGCAAAACTTTGGAAGGCATGGTGCTGGAATCCCCTCTGCGCAGAGAAGCTATCATCAGTGATAGTACTGTAGATGACTTCACCAAAGAAGTAGAAAGAAACAAACCGGGCAACCGGCAGTTACACGATATGCAGAAGGCCTATTTCTTTGATTTACTGAGTGATTTATTCAACTTTTATTCGCTCGACCAAGCTTATAAGCGGCTGCTTCGCCTGATAGATGAAGACCTCTATAAGCTTTATCCGAAACAACTTGCCGAGTATAAAGAATTGGCTCCTCATATCAAAGAAAAGATAGTGGAAGTGTCTCAACGTTTCCGCAATCAATATACCCGATTGATAAATGGGAGCGATGATTATGCGGTGGACCAGGGATTGCAGGAGCGGGTTCGTTCCGGTGCAGGATACTTTCGTAAGGAACTCGAACCTGTACGCGCGTTGTTTGAAAAGACGAATATGCCCCTTGATAATAAAGAACTTAGGAAGCAGTTGAATGAACGCCTGCAAGCGTTGGACGATGCGTTGTGGATTAAGGAATCTTTATTGGAAGCGATGATGGGGCAACCCTTTACTGTTACGGGATATTTGAAGTTAAAAGCTAAAGTGACGTTAAGCCTTGAAGACGATTCTTCTTCCGGTTCTTCACCCAAAGCTCCGAAAGAGAAGAGAGAACGGAAAGGACGTAAAGAACGTACACGTAGTTCTTCGAAAGCAAAGGTTGAGGTTCCTACAGATATTCTGTACCCGGAGCTTTATCGTACCTTGTCCGAATGGAGAGCGGCAAAAGCACGCGAAGTAAGTCTCCCGGCTTATATCATAATGCAACAGAAAGCCCTGATGGGGATTGTAAACTTGTTGCCCGATACTCCGGAAGCTTTGGAGGCCATACCCTATTTCGGTGCGAAGGGAGTACAGAAATACGGGCTTGAAATTTTGGGGATTATTCGCGAATATCTGAAAAATGCTAAGAGTTAAGGATTCAGAGATTACAGAAAAAAGAAACGAAGACCGGAACACTGATGTCAATCAGGATACCGTGTAGAATGGCGATAGGAATCATTTCTTTTCCTGAATATCTACTGATAGACGGTAACAGCACATCCATCGAATTGACTCCGGCTACAGAAATAGGCGCTAACTCCCCGAAATATTTCTTGATGATCGGAGTACCAATCAATGCTGTCATTTCACGGAAGATATTGGTTATCAGGGCAATAGTGCCTAGTTCCGTTGCTAGTTGAAGTCCGATAGATGGTTCTTTAAACTGAGTGATAAGAATGGAGGACAGTGAGTAATATGCAAAGCCGCTTCCTACTGCCATACAGTCGAATACACTCCATTGGTGTAGCAACAGGCTTGCCAGAGCCGAGAACAATAGTGTGCCGATAATTGTTCCTAACGGAATCAATAGCATTTTGGGATGCAGATGTGAAACAATAGTTTTCAAATTCTTATTAGAGCCGATACTGATTCCTACTTGCAACATTAATCCGTAAAGTATATACATGGAGACAGCATGTGTGTCGAACTCGAACTTATTAAAAAATCCCATGATACAACCTATACAAAAGAATAATATAACAATCAGACTTCCTTTCATTGTTTACCTCCTTTCTTGAAAAACAGTTGTAATACTAAGCGGGCGGCAATCAGACTTCCCAATACACCGGATGTGGAAAGGATGATAGCTTGCCATCCGAATTTTCCGAGATTGTTTACAATCAGACTGTTAGAACCAATAGATACTCCCAAGATAAAGAGTAACAAGAATATTGTAAGAGAAATTGTCTTTTCTGTCTTTTGCAGAATGCTCCAGTTACGCAATGCATAACCAATGCCGATTCCTAAGAACATAGTGGATATAATAGAGAACATATTATGATATATTGGGGTGATTCGGTTATACGAATAATTCAATTACACACTGAATACCTGTTTTCAAAAAGATAATATATCTTATTGAAAATCAATTAGAAATACTACTTATAAATAAAAAGAAATTGATAAGCAGTTTCTGTAAAAAAGAATGGGTGAATTTAGATGAATCCGCTGAACCAATGTACATGTACGCAACTTGAATTGCAGAAAGAGGATATCCCTGCAGGAGTTGGAGAAATGTTATGTAATTGTAATATTGGGTTCATCGTTGGTTTTTCTATTTTGCTGCAAAGATACAGCTTTATTGTATATTTTCCAAATAAATATGTAAAACGTAACGTACAGACATAAAAAAAGGAGCAACGCCTTGCTCCAACCTTTGTTAACCTTAAATCTAA
>ENA-OOZR01001342-OOZR01001342.1-human-gut-metagenome-genome-assembly--contig:-NODE-1342-length-13548-cov-1.729563_pt1 | contig 13548 bp, 7 predicted proteins | sample MGYA00241045_ERZ501406 | MGnify/ENA primary metagenome ERZ501406 (study PRJEB25962, sample SAMEA2042920) | human gut metagenome | biome: human gut; feature: human-associated habitat; material: faeces...
CTGGGGCTGCAGCTTTGGGTATTTATAGCGGCGTTTAAGTTTTTGAATGGGTATCTTCATTATTTTTATATTCTCTGTGTGCTTTTAAGTGCTCTTGCAGTGATCGCCATTTTAAATGAACCTATTGATTCCAGCTTTAAGATGGCCTGGATCATACCGGTACTCGTGATACCGGTGTTCGGCGTACTTTTATACATTTTCGTACAGATGCAGTTTCAGACCAAAGCTCTGGCCAGACGTCTGGCAGCATCCACTGCCAAAACAAGACCCTATCTGAACCAGAATGAGGATGTGAGGAAGGAACTTGAGGCTCTGGACGGCCGTACGGCCGGACTGGCGGATTACCTGGAACGTATGGCTGGAGCGCCGGTATATAAAAATACGGACATCGAGTATTTTCCCCTGGGAGAGGATATGTTCGTACGGTTGATAGAAGAGCTGAAGGCGGCAAAACATTTCATTTTTATGGAGTTTTTTATCATTGACAGGGGATATATGTGGGATGAGATCTTAAAGGTTCTGGAGGAAAAGGTAAAGGAAGGAGTAGAAGTCCGGGTGATGTATGACGGAATGTGCTGTCTGATGCTTCTTCCGTTTCACTATCCCAGGCAGCTGGAACGGAAAGGGATCCGCTGTAAAATGTTTTCTCCCATTATCCCGGTGCTTTCGACCCATCAGAATTACAGGGATCATCGAAAGATTGCAGTCATTGATGGCCGCTGTGCCTTTACCGGAGGAGTAAATCTGGCAGATGAATATATTAACCGCAAAGTGCGCTTTGGCCACTGGAAGGATACGGCTCTGATGGTAAGGGGAGATGCGGTAAAGAGCTTTACCATGATGTTTCTTCAGATGTGGGATGTGACAGAGAAAAAGGAAGAGGATTACAGGAGATATCTTTCTGCTCCGGCAGGAGAAGCCGCAGCCGGACGGATGGAGAAAGGCTATGTGATCCCCTATGGGGACAGCCCCTTTGACAAGGAACAGATCGGCGAGCAGGTCTATCTGGACATACTCAGCCAGGCAAAGGAATATGTCCACATTATGACGCCGTATCTGATCCTGGATGACGGCATGAAGGACGCCCTGTGCTATGCGGCAAAACGGGGAGTGGAGGTTATTATCATTATGCCTCATATTCCGGATAAGAAATATGCCTATCTGCTGGCCAGAACCTATTATCCGGAGCTTTTAAAGGCAGGAGTCCGGATTTTTGAATATGAACCGGGCTTTGTCCACGCGAAGGTTTTTGCCAGTGATGATGAGAAAGCCACGGTGGGAACCATCAACCTGGATTTTCGCAGTCTGTACCTGCATTTTGAGTGCGGCACTTTTTTATACCGCAATCCGGTTATTGAAAAAATCGAAGCGGATTATCAGGAAACACTAAAAAAATGTATTCCGGTCACCCTTGAAACCTGTTATAGCTATAGCTGGCTGGGCCGCAAGGCAGGAAGGCTGCTGCGTCTGATCGCGCCTCTTATGTAGGCGCTTTTTGTTTATCAAAAAATACACAGCCAGAACACAAAATCGTCACAAACGGATGGTACATTAGTGACAGTTAATCATTGATATGTATAATTACTTAGAGGAGTTTATGTATGAAAGGTTCCAAATCCTATGGCCGCTTTATCTGTGGTTCTCTGGCTGTTTCGTTTGCCGTTTCGCCCTTTTTGTCTCTTACAGTGCTTGCAGACAATATTTCCAGCGCCAATTTTGACCTGCGCCGTCAGGTAGTAAAGCTTACGGGAATCATGGAGATTTCCAGCTTCCGGGGGCAGATCACAAGAGGAGATTTTGCGAAGATGCTGGTAAAGGCGTCCAGCTACCGGGAAAATCTTCCTTCTTCCAGCGTGTCGGTATATGCGGATGTGCCGGCAGACCATCCAAACGCGGTCTATATCCGTGTGGCAGCTTCTCAGGGCTGGATGAGCGGATATCTGGGCGGCAATTTCAAACCGGAGGAGCCTGTTTTATATAAGGACGCAGTGAAGGCCGTTTTAACGCTGTTAGGCTATACAGATGAGGATTTTACAGGAGAGATGGCCAGCTCCAGGATTTCGAAATTTAATCATCTGGAACTGAATGAAGATGTGAGCTGTCAGGCGGATGAAGCGATTACGGAAACGGACTGCATGAATATTTTTTATAATCTGCTGAAAACAAAAAAGAAGGACAGCAACGAGATATACGGAACCGTGCTGGACTGCGAGCTGAATTCAGATGGGGAGATCAATCCCATTTCCATACTGGAGGATGAGCGCAAAGGCCCCATCCTGGTCCATAAGAATTTCAGCGTGGCCCAGTCTGTACCCTTTGATACGGAGGATGCCAATGTGTTTTTAAACGGCGTGGAAAGCACCCTGGCGGCGGTAAAGGCTTCCCAGCAGCAGTCTGGTTTTGCAGTACTGTATTACAATGTGAAGTCAAAAACCATCTGGGCGTATACGACCACCGGCTGGGATACAAAGGACGATTCGGGCAACAACACCTATGTGCTCATCAAGGGAGAGATCAAAAATATCTACTATCAGTCCACAGATGTGATGACGCCGACCTCGGTGCGCATCGAGGTGGATGAGGCAAATTCAGACGATGATTTTGATACCAGCGAGGATGTGGATTCCGACGGCTATCTGAATATCAGTCTGGACTCTTCGGAACTTCAGTATCTGTTTTCCATCTATGGAAATCTGGAAGTGGGGGACGATGTGGTGCTGGTGTGCAGCAGAAGCGGAAGCAGCTATACGGCAGTGGATGCGATTGAATATTAAGGGAGAAACGAGATGAAAAAGAAAAAATTATGGGTTCGTCTGCTGGCGGCTCTTCTGGCAGCGGCAGTACTTCTTACCGGCCTTATGATTTGGAAAAATAAAAAAACAAAGGCTGCGGCTGCAGCCCGGGCCCAAAGCCTTAATACGGCAGCCGTGGAAAAGAGAACCATTACCTCTGAACTATCCTCCTCCGGTACTCTGGCGGCAAAGGATACATACAGCATCACGTCCATGGTTGAGGGCGAGGTGGTTGCCGCCGCTTTTGAAGAGGGAGATCAGGTGCAAAAGGATCAGGTGCTTTATGAGATCGACAGTTCCAGCATGACAACGGAGCTTACCAGCGCTGAAAATACCCTGACCCGGTCCCGGAATTCCTATGAGGATGCGCTGGAGGATTATAATCAGGCCTTAAGCGATTACAGCGGAAATACATATAAGGCCACAGAATCGGGATATATCAAGGAACTTTATATCAGTGCAGGCGATAAGGTAAGCGGAAATACAAAGCTGGCGGATCTGTACAGTGATGATGTGATGGAGATACGGATCCCCTTCCTTTCCGGCGAAGCAGCCCAGATTACCCCGGGAAGTTCCGCTGTCCTTACGCTGACTGATTCAGGAGAACAGGTGGAAGCGTCGGTTAAGGCAGTTGCCAACCGAGAGGAAGCTCTTTCCGGAGGGCGTCTGGTACAGTATGTGACCTTTACAGTGGCAAATCCTGGTGGGTTGACTGTTTCTACCAGAGCGTCTGCCCGGGTAGGCGAGTGGATCGGAAGTGAGGAAGGGCTTTTTGAGGCTTCCATTGATACCTCTATGGAGGCAGACCTTTCATCCAGCGTAGAAATAGAGGCGATGCTGGTAAATGAAGGCGATTACGTTACAAAGGGAACACCTGTTTTCCGCATGACGGCAAAAACGGCGGATAAGCTGATCCAGAGCTACAAGGACAGTCTGGATAAGGCCCAGGAGAGCGTGGAGTCAGCCCAGAGCCATTTGGAGAGCACTCAGGACAGCTATGACAATTATACGATCACAGCTCCCATTTCCGGCCAGGTCATCACAAAGAATTATAAGGTGGGGGATAATATTACAAAGAACACCAGTAATACCACCGTTCTTGCAGTGATCTATGACCTGTCCAGTCTTACCTTTGAAATGTCCATTGATGAACTGGATATCAAAGAAGTAGAAGTGGGCCAGAAAGTGGCTGTGACGGCCGATGCCTATGAGGGGCAGACCTTTTCAGGTACGGTTACAAACGTAAGCCTGGAGAGTACCTATTCAAACGGAGTCAGCACCTATCCGGTAACGGTAACCATGGATGAAGCAGGAGATCTTCTTCCGGGTATGAATGTGGACGGTATTATTACCCTGGATCAGGCAGAGGATGTGCTTTCAATTCCCGTAGATGCGCTTATGAGGGGAAATCAGGTCTACATAAAGGACGATACAGTTACTGAGCAGCAGGGACCGATCCCCGCAGGCTTTAAAGCCGTGGAGGTAGAAACAGGCCTTATAAGCGACAGCTATGTGGAAATCAAAAGCGGGCTTTCTGAAGGAGATACGGTTTATGTGGCGGAATCCAGCCAGAGCAGCGATGCTGTGATGATGATGCCCGGAGGCGGAATGGGAGGCGGCCCAGGAGGCGGAATGGGAGGCGGCCCAGGGGGTGGAATGGGAGGCGGTCCCGGCGGCCGCTGACAGAAAGGGTGAAAAAGCTTATGAACGTAAATGAACGGCTGTCAGAGGAAACACATCCACTGATCGAGTTGAAGCATATTTCAAAGATTTACAATATGGGAGGAGAAGAAGTCAGAGCGAATGACGATGTAAATATTTCTATCCAAAAGGGTGAATTTGTGGCTATTGTAGGAAAATCAGGAAGCGGAAAATCCACTCTGATGAATATTATCGGCGCTCTGGACGTGCCGACCACAGGAGAGTATTATCTGGGCGGTGAGGATGTAAGTAAAATGGGAGATAAGCAGCTGGCCAGGATCCGCAACCGTATGATCGGTTTTATCTTCCAGCAGTATAATCTCCTTCCCAAACTTAATCTTCTGGAAAACGTAGAGCTTCCTCTTCTTTATGCGGGAACAGGAGCAGAGGAACGAAAAAAACGGGCCATGGCTTCCCTTGAAAAGGTGGGGCTTGCGGAAAAATGGAAAAATATGCCTAATCAGCTTTCAGGAGGCCAGCAGCAGAGGGTATCTATTGCCAGGGCGCTGGCAGGAAATCCATCCCTGATCCTGGCTGATGAACCCACAGGAGCGCTGGACTCCAAAACCAGCCGTGATGTGCTTAATTTTTTAAAGCAGATCAATGAGGAGGGAAATACCATTGTTATGATTACCCATGACAATTCCATTGCTGTGGAGGCAAAGCGGGTGATCCGCATTGCAGACGGGCATAAAATTTTTGACGGAGATGTAAAAGATTATGCTGCAATCCTTTAAACTGGCTCTTAAAAGCATATGGGGCAATAAGATGCGTTCTTTTCTTACCATGCTGGGGATTATTATCGGTGTGGCTGCGGTGATCATTCTCGTAAGCCTGGTAAATGGATACATGGGGACGATCGTAGAAAATTTTGCCAGCATGGGAGTGAACCAGATCAATGTAAACGTAACCAATCTGACATCCCGAACTGTAAGTCCAGATGAAATGTATGGATTTTTTGAAGAGCACACAGACGTATTTGAGGCTTTAAGCCCCAACGTGACCATTTCCACGACGATAAAAAAGGGAAATGATTCCATGACTTCTACCAGTGTGGCAGGACGCAGCGAGCAGTATCTGGAGATTAAGGACTATGAGCTGCAGCAGGGAAGAAATATCACCTATTCGGATATTCTTTCCCGTCAGAAGGTCTGCGTGATCGGAGCGTATGTGGCCCAGGAGCTGTTTGGCAGTGCTGAAAAGGCTCTTGGGGATACGCTGAAGGTAGGGGGCTATGCCTATAAGGTAGTGGGCGTAGCAGAAATTCAGGATGAGGACGATATGAGCGACGGAGGCACGGATGATTTTGTATGGCTTCCATATACGGCTTCCATTAGTCTGGCGAGAAGCGCTAATATTAACAGCTACACCTTTACAGTGGCAGATACGGATGATGCGGATGAGGCAAAGACGCTCATTGAGAATTTCCTTTTTGAGATTTTTAAGGATGACGATTACTATAGGGTATCTGCCATGAGTGAAATGCTGGATTCCCTGAACGAACAGATTGCCATGATGAGCGGTATGCTGGGAGGAATCGCCGGGATTTCCCTTCTGGTAGCCGGAGTGGGCGTTATGAACATCATGCTGGTGTCTGTGACTGAGCGGACAAGGGAAATTGGAATCCGAAAATCTCTTGGGGCGGACAAGGGAACCATTATGCAGCAGTTTGTGATCGAAGCGGCAGTTACCAGTTCTCTGGGCGGAGTGATCGGAATTCTCATTGGCTGCGGGGCTACTGCAGTAGTAGGGGCAGCCATTGGCATTTCGGCTACACCTACATTTTCTGCCATTGTAATTTCATTTAGCGTATCCGTGGGGATCGGCCTGCTTTTTGGTTATATGCCAGCCAGCCGTGCGGCTAATTTAAATCCGATTGATGCGCTGCGAAGTGAATAAGGAGTTTACATTCCCCATCTGCCGTATATGGTGCGATGGGGATTTTTCATTGACATCTTTTTTGACGTAGTATAAACTGAATAGGATGATATATGAAAATTTACGCAGATTTTACATTTCATTGGTTCGGATTTTACTTCTGTTTGGTATGCTGTTTACATGAGGCTTTAAAAAGCATAATATGTAAATTTAATAACAGGGAAAGGGCAGGAATCAGCATTTATGGAAAAAATTTACATCATAGAGGATGACGAAAATATCAGAAATCTGTTAAAGATCGCACTGGAGGGGTTTGGCTTTGAGGCAGAGGGGTTTGAAACAGCAGAAGAAGGGCTGGAGCGTATCCGGCAGGAATGCCCGTCCATGGCGATCTTCGACTGGATGCTCCCGGGAATGGACGGGGTGACGGCCATCCGGCAGATTCGTCAGACCGAGGGGATAAGCGGCCTTCCGATCATGCTTTTGACAGCAAAGGAAAAGGAGCTGGATAAAGTAGTGGGGCTGGACTGCGGAGCAGATGATTATATGGTAAAGCCCTTTGGCGTTCTGGAGCTTTCTGCCCGGATCCGCAGTCTCCTGCGCAGGGTAAGGCGGGAAGAAAAAAAGGATATACTGTCCTATCAGGGGATCAGTATCAATAAAAAGACAAGAGAAGTTACCCACTCACTGCGGACAATCAACGGCGGTTATATTTTCTGGCTGGATTTCGACAAGTTCAACCGTTTGTGGGTCACGACATATGCCGGACTGGAGTGTTTCGAAGAGAGCAACGGTCTATGGAAAAACACGATGACCTATACCAGCCGGACTCCCGCTCCTTGTAATCTGTCCACCGACTTGCTTCACAACATATATAGCGATACAACTAAAAATGAACTCATTATCACATCGGCAATGGGTATCAACCGTGTCATATTCGATAATGAAGGCAAGGTAGTCCGTATCGTCAAATATCTGGCGAGAGAGAACGACGAGAACAGTTTAAGCAGTAACTACATCTGGCCTATCGACAAGGGAAGCGACTCTACTTACTGGATAGGCACCATGGGCAACGGGCTTAATAAAGTGACACTGATAGACAGGCCCAACGGGATTTACGACTACTCAGCCAAAAGTTACGGGATAGAAGCCGGAGCGACGTCCAACGACATAGAGAGTATCGAAGTCGACAAGTTCGGGCGTGTATGGTGCGGAGGCTTTAATCTGAACTACTTCGACGACGGGATAAAACGCTTCAATGTATTCGACACAAACGATGGCTTACAAAGTTATGTGTTCGGTACTTCCTCTTCCGCCAAGGATGACGAAGGAAACTTATACTTCGGAGGAGCCCACGGCCTGAACTACTTCACTCCTATTGCCGAAACTCCGCATAACACCTCATATCGTGTTTACTTTACCGGTTGCCATATCAACGGAAAACCTGTAGACTCGGACATCGAATTTTCCAACAGTCTTGAACTCAAGTATCCTGATAATAATTTCTCCGTCAACTTCACCTCATTATCTTACAGTAACCAGCACCACATACGCTACCGCTACAAACTGGAAGGATATGATAATGAATGGCGATATATAGAAGCAGGCAAGGAACCAGCCGTAGCTTATCAGAAAATTCCGTTCGGTTCGCATACCTTACTGGTGGAAGCAGGCGACTGGCAAACATGGAGTAATGAACAATATGCATTGCAGATTTACTCCCAACCCCCTTTCTGGATGACTTGGTGGGCTTATACCCTATATATTCTCGCCATTCTGGGACTGTTCTACGTAGGTTTCCGTTACTTCATCAAGTGGACTCAGATGAAGAATACGATTTCCATGCAGAAAGAACAGGAACGACAGAAAGAGGAAATGATGCAAATGAAAATGAGATTCTTCACGGATGTTTCTCATGAGTTCCGGACCCCGCTGACCTTGATAAGCCACGCTATCAATGAGATTGCTGAAGACGAGGACATTTGCACAAACAAATATGTAAATATCATAAAACATAATACAGGCAAACTGTCGAACATGGTCAACGAACTGCTTGATTTTCACCGGGTAGAAGTGAAGTCCGCCCAACTCAGGACGACCTATACTTCTATTCCTGAATACGTGAGCGATATTTACGAAGAATTCAAAGGCTGGGCGGAAGCCTCCGACATCCATGTGAACTTACAAATTGACAATCCGGAGATCGGGATGTGGATAGACCCGGAGCATTTCGGTAAAATACTGTCGAATATTCTTTCCAACAGTATACGCTATTCTCATGCCGGCAGCGAAATCAACATTCAGGTTGCTAAAGGATACGTGAATGACATTGTTCCCCGCTATAAGGATTCTTTCTGGAATACCAAAGATATGATTCCCGGCGAACAGGCGATAATAAGAGTGAGCGATACAGGGATTGGCATGGAGAAAGCCGTACTGCCTACCATTTTCAAACGTTTTCATCAGGTGCAAAATAATACAGGTAAACAGCATACCGGTTCGGGCATCGGGTTATCTCTGGTCAAATCCCTTATCGAACTCCACCACGGCGGAATTATCATCAGCAGCAAGCCGGATGCAGGAACCGAAGTTATCATAGCCCTGCCGATATCGGACACCTATCTGGCCAAAGAGGAAAAGATAGAAGAAAGTACTTTCGTACTAAAAGACTATTTATCAAACTATGCAGTAGAGTACGAACCATTGGAGATAGAAGAAACCACAGCTATTTATATGGAAGGCAAACCTACGATTCTGCTGGTGGATGACAACCACGAAATACTTATGATATTAAGGGAGTATTTCGTAAAAGACTATAATATCATCATGGCTATTGATGGACAGGAAGCCTTGGACAAATGTAACCGCAGCCTTCCGGACATTATCATTTCAGACGTAATGATGCCCAGAATGAACGGTATAGAACTGTGTGCAACTCTAAAGAAGAACTTACAGACTTGTTTTATTCCTATCATTCTGCTTACTGCAAAATCGCAGGTTGAGGACCAGATTGAAGGGATTGAAATGGGAGCGGATGCGTACATCCCCAAACCCTTCAACCCCAGACTTCTCAAAGCAAACGTCCGCAATCTTCTCAATAAAAGTCATCAGATGCGGAATCTGCCTACCGCCAACAACGTCCGGCAGGAGATTCAGGACAAGAAACAAAGAGAAGTGTTCGACAAACTAGTAGAGTTGGTTAATGCCAATCTAACCGACCAGCAATTCTCCGTCGACCACCTCTGCCTCGAACTTGGAATGAACAGGACCAAACTGTATAGCTTTATCAAGTCGACAACCGGAATGTCTTTGGGAAATTACATCCGTAAGATTCGGTTGGACAAGGCAGCCGAATTGTTAAGAACCACCGATATGTCAATCAGTGAAGTCGGTTATGCCGTCGGAATCGAAAGTCCGTCTTATTTCACGAGAACATTTAAAGAACAATTCGGCAGTTCACCCTCCGAATTTATCAAGCATTAGTCACATTAATATTTATATTATGAAGAAATTAATCCTCAGTATCCTGGCATTCAGTCTCGCAACAACTGCTTTGCCACAACAGGTAAAAGAAATAGAAATCCTTCCCAATGAAAAATGGTGGGGAGGAGCTACCGACCTCGGCAATAAAATGCCTTTCTGCGATAACACAATAGAAGCCGACCTGCAAACCCAGAATTTTAATAACCAGACTACCCCGTTACTTATCTCGAATAAGGGGCGTTATATCTGGTGTGACGGTCCATTCCAGTTTCAACTGAGAGACGGAAAAATCCGCATAGAATCCGCCAGAGGAACAATAGAGTACGCTACCGCGGGAAACACATTAAAAGAGGCTTACCTGACCGCTTCCGGAAAGTATCTCCCACCCGCCGGTATATTGCCGCCCGAACTGTTCTTCTCAAAACCGCAATACAATACCTGGATAGAGCTTATATATAATCAGAATCAAGAGGATATCCTGAAATATGCAAGAAGTATTATCGACAACGGATTTCCTACCGGCATACTGATGATTGACGATAACTGGCAAAAAGATTACGGAAACTTCAACTTCCGCCCAGACAAGTTTCCGAACCCCAAAGCAATGGTTGACGAACTTCATGCCATGGGATTTAAAGTGATGTTATGGGTAAGTCCGTTTGTGTCACCCGATAGCGAAGAATTCAGGTATCTAAAGACAAAGGGATATCTGGTAAAAAGAAAAGGTAGTGACCAGCCGGCAATTCTCGATTGGTGGAACGGTTCCAGTGCCTGTTATGACCTGAGCAATCCTGAAGCTTATAACCATTTACGGAGTACGCTCAAGAAAATGCAGCAAGACTATCATATCGACGGTTTCAAATTCGATGCAGGAGACCCGGAAAGATATCCGGAAAAAGAGGTAGATGTTTTCGACCGCCAATCGTATGATACCGAACAGACTTATTTATGGGCCAAGTTGGGGCTCGAATTTCCATATAACGAATTCCGTGCCTGCTGGAAATTAGGCGGCCAGCCTTTAGTACAACGCCTGGGCGACAAGAAATACTCATGGGACGGAGTGGCAAGTCTGGTTCCCTCAATGATAGCCGCCGGCCTGTTGGGATATTCGTATGCCTGTCCCGACATGATTGGAGGCGGAGAATATTCCAGTTTTCAGGGTATTGATGCGTCCGGTTTTGACCAGACATTGATTGTACGTTCCTGCCAGATACATTCCATGATGCCGATGATGCAGTTTTCAGTAGCCCCCTGGCGGATTCTAAGCAAAGAGAACCTGGAAATGTGCATCAAGTATGCCAAATGGCATGAGCAACTGGGTGATTATATACTCTCACAGGCAAAAAAAGCCTCTATTACAGGAGAACCCATTGTACGTCACATGGATTATGCCTTCCCTAATCAGGGATTTGAAGAATGCAGAGACCAGTATATGTTGGGGGATAAATACCTGGTAGCCCCCATTATGTCCAGCGGCAATACACGTACAGTAAAACTCCCCAAAGGTAAATGGAAAGATGATCTGGGAAAAGTCTATAAAGGAGGTAAAACGTATACCCTCGACGTCCCTCTTTCACGGCTTCCCTGGTTTGTAGAAGTTAAATAATCCCGAATATTCACACTTCATATATAGTATCCCATGAAAAGACTCTTGTTATCTCTTCTTTGTATTCCGGCTCTGTTATTGACTTTCTGCAATGACAAAGTAAACTCCAAAGAAGAAACAGAATCTCCCGCTTCCAGTGCGCCGGATCAACTGGAGAAAGTAACATACCAACCCTCGGAGGAAATAATTTGTAACCCGGAGAGAGGATTCTTCACTCATCAGGAATATGCCACGGACAATAACCACTCCATTACCCCCGCCTTCTTGAAAGAATGTCGGGAGAAAGGCATGAGCCTTATATTCACCGCCTACTATATGAGAGATTTCAAAGATAAGTTGATCTCCGAAGAATATCTGCAACGGATACGCAACAATATGTTGGCTCTCAGAAAAGGAGGAGCAAAATCTGTATTACGCTTTGCATATACTTCCTCTGAAAACGAAAAGCCATGGGATGCTCCCAGGGAACTCACGGAACAGCATATCCAACAACTAAAACCTATTCTGGAAGAATTTTCGGATGTAATATGTGTACTCGAAGCCGGATTTGTCGGGGTATGGGGAGAATGGTACTATACTGACCATTATAACTACCAGCCTAAAAAGGGAGAGTATGCTCCCCGCCGTAAGGTACTGGATGCCCTTCTGAAAGTAATGCCCAAGGACAGAATGATAAGTGTACGGTATCCGGTAGCCAAGTTATTTACTTTCAATATTAACTACACCGACACCATTACTAGGAAAACGGCTTATAATGAATCCGACTTATCTCGTATAGCTTTTCACAACGACTGTTTTCTGGCCGACATAGATGACATGGGAACTTTCGGAGAGAATCCTGATTACAGAAAATTCTGGGAATGGGAAACAAAATATGTAGCCATGGGAGGAGAAACCTGTAAACTGTCGGAATATTCGAACTGCGAGAATGCTGTAACAGACTTTGCCAAATACCATTGGTCGTATATTAATATTGATTATCATCCCGCAGTCATCAACCAATGGGAGGACGAACAATGCATGAAGGAAATACAAAAGCGTTTAGGTTATCGCTTCACTCTCTCCGAAGGATATTTTACTCCCAAAGGAGAAATAGGTTGTCCTTATGAAGTGGTGTTAAAGTTACAGAATACAGGTTGGGCTGCCCCATTTAATCCGAGAGATGTCGAGATTGTATTTGTCCACAAAAAGAAGAAAGAGAACAAGTATAAGATCAAACTTAAAGAAGATCCGCGTTTCTGGTTTCCGAATGAGCAGATTACCATTCAGGCTCGATTCGGACTACCGGAATCAATGCCAAGCGGTGAATATGATATTTATTTGAATCTTCCCGACCCCAGACCAACCATTTCGGCACGTTGGGAATACAGTATACAATTAGCTAACAAAGATGTATGGAACAAACAATACGGATATAATAAAATACACAGTACAATGTTGGTTACTAATTCAAATAAAGCATCTTTCGTTGGAGAAAGTTTAGAAAATTTCCAAGTAAAATAATTCAAAGGAACGTCTTCTTTGAGGGAAAAAGAAAAGGCAGGCAAAAACGATACACTCACAAAGTTTGTCGTTTTTGCTTTTTTAGGTACTTTTGTAATCGAAAAAACCAAAATGCAGTATCTGCAAAAGAATTATGAAACATCCTCTTGACCTGTTCCAATATTGTCCCGAATGTGGTTCCTCTCATTTCGAAGTCAACAATGAAAAGTCCAAAAAATGTACAGATTGCGGCTTTGTCTATTATTTCAATCCATCTTCCGCTACCGTGGCTCTAATCCTGAACGACCAAAACGAGCTGCTCGTCTGCCGCCGTGCCAAAGAACCTGCCAAAGGTACGCTCGACCTTCCCGGGGGATTTATCGACATGAACGAAACCGGCGAAGAAGGCGTAGCCCGTGAAGTATTGGAGGAAACCGGATTGAAAGTGCAACAAGCCGTCTATCAATTCTCACTTCCCAATATTTACATCTATTCCGGTTTTCCCGTGCACACACTTGATATGTTCTTTCTTTGTACCGTAGAAGATATAAGCCACTTCTCGGCAATGGATGATGTATCAGATTCTTTCTTCCTGCCTCTCTCCGA
>ENA-OOZR01001365-OOZR01001365.1-human-gut-metagenome-genome-assembly--contig:-NODE-1365-length-13360-cov-2.685607_pt1 | contig 13360 bp, 14 predicted proteins | sample MGYA00241045_ERZ501406 | MGnify/ENA primary metagenome ERZ501406 (study PRJEB25962, sample SAMEA2042920) | human gut metagenome | biome: human gut; feature: human-associated habitat; material: faeces...
AAAGACAACCGGAACGCCGATTGCCCTGGAGGTGCGGAATACAGACCAGAGATCCCACGATTACAGCAATATCATGGATGTATACCGCCCCGGTCATGCAGATTTCACCTTTGATCAAAAGTATGGCTTCAGGGATTACAGAGGAGGCGGCCGTTCCTCCGGACGGGAGACCATTGGCCGGGTAGCAGCCGGAGCAGTGGCCGCAAAGCTTCTGGAGCGCCTTGGGGTAAGGGTTTTTGCTTATACCAGCGCAATCGGCCCTGTAAGCATCGACCGGTCCCGGATGGAGATTTCCAAAATGTGGGAAAACCGTCTTTATATGCCTGATGACATTGCGGCAAAGGAAGCAGAGAGTTATTTAGAGGATATGATGGCTCGAAGGGATTCCTGCGGCGGTGTGGTAGAGTGTGTGATCGAGGGGCTTCCCGCAGGCGTGGGAGAGCCGGTGTTTGACAAGCTGGATGCGGCTCTGGCAAAAGCCATGATGTCCATTGGAGCAGTGAAAGGCGTTGAGATCGGAGACGGATTTGAGGCGGCAGTATCCACCGGTTCACAGAATAACGACAGCTTCTGCATTGACAGTGCGGGCCACCCGGCCAAGCGAACCAATCACTCCGGTGGCGTCCTGGGAGGGATGAGCGATTCCAGCCCGGTTGTAATACGGGCGGCCTTTAAGCCTACTCCGTCCATTGCCCAGCCTCAGTCCACGGTGGACCGGAGCGGGAAAGAACGGGAGATCGAGATCCATGGACGTCACGATCCCATTATCGTTCCAAGGGCAGTTGTGGTGGCAGAAGCCATGGCAGCGCTTACTGCGGCAGATCTGCTGCTTATGTCCATGACCTCCCGGCTTGGCCGGATGGAGGAATTTTTTGAGAGAATGAGGAGAAAATGAAAATGAAAATTGCAATGGGAAACGACCATACAGCCATTGAGCTTAAAAATATTATTAAGGAGTTTGTAGAGGGAAAAGGCTACGAGGTTATTGATTTGGGTACCAATTCTACAGAAAGCTGCGATTACCCTGTATATGGTGAAAAGGTAGGACGGGCTGTGGCTTCCAAAGAAGCAGATCTGGGTATCGTGATCTGCGGCACCGGCGTAGGCATTTCACTGGCAGCTAATAAGGTAAAGGGCGTGCGCGCCTGTGTATGCAGCGAACCCTACAGCGCAAAGCTGTCCCGTATGCACAATAACAGCAACGTCCTTGCCTTTGGCGCCAGAGTAGTGGGAAGCGAGATGGCAAAGATGATCACCGAAGCATGGCTGGACGCTGAGTTTGAAGGCGGCAGACATGAGAGAAGAGTGAATATGCTGATGGAGATTGAGAATCGGTAAGGGAGGCGCACCATCCATGACAAATGAAAGAGAATTAAAGATAATCGAGGATTCTGTCCGCATCATCCGCGAAAAGACGGATTTTGAGCCCGAAATCGGCATGATTCTGGGAAGCGGACTGGGGGATTATGCGGATAAGATTGAAAATCCGGTAAAGATTTCCTACCATGATATCCCGGATTTTCCGGTATCCACAGTGGCAGGCCATGCAGGACAGTTCGTGCTGGGAACGTGCATGGGAAAGAGAGTCATTGCCATGCAGGGCAGAGTTCATTATTATGAGGGATACAGTCAGAGACTGATCACTCTTCCAATTCGGATTATGAAGCGTCTGGGCGTTAAAAAGGTTCTTCTTACCAATGCAGCCGGAGGCGTAAACCGGTCCTATGAGCCGGGAACACTGATGGTTATCAAAGACCATATCAATTATTCCGGTTCTAATCCTCTGATTGGCTCTAATTTTGAGGAGGATGGCCCCCGTTTTCCGGATATGAGCTGCGTATATGATGCAGGATTCAGAACACGTCTGAAGGAAAAAGCACAGGAAAATGGAATTCATCTGGAGGAGGGCGTATATATGATGTTCTCTGGCCCTAATTATGAGACACCGGCAGAGGTCCGCATGGCAGGGCTTCTGGGGGCGGATGCTGTAGGAATGTCTACCGTACCGGAGGCAATCGTATGCGGCCATTGCGGTATCCCGGTACTGGGGATTTCCTGCGTTACCAATCCGGGAGCAGGCATTCTGGATCAGCCACTGAATCATGCAGAGGTAGTGGAAACTGCCGCAAGGGTAAAGCAGACCTTTGAGAAGGTAGTGGATCTGGTGCTTAAAGAAGTATTCTAACGAAGCGACAGGGAGAGAAAGATGCCGGATTCGAGCGTGTTGATGAAGCCTTCATCGGGAATGTGCAATATGCATTGTGATTACTGCTTTTACTGTGATGAAATGCAGAAAAGAGAGCAGGAATCCTATGGTTTTATGTCTGAGGAAACATTAAAAAATGTGATTCGCAGGACAATGGTCCATGCCCGGAGACAGGTTAATTATGCCTATCAGGGGGGAGAGCCTGCGCTGCGGGGGCTGGACTTTTTCCGAAAAGCGGTAGAATTTCAGAACAAGTATAACCGCAGAGGAATACAGGTACATAATGCCTTCCAGACCAACGGGTATCTTCTGGATGAAGAATGGTGCCGTTTTCTGGCGGAGAATCATTTTCTGGTAGGACTTTCGGTTGACGGAACGAAGGAAACCCATGATGCCTGCCGCCATGATAAAAAGGGCAGCGGAACTTATGATGTGGTGACAAAAGCTGCAGCGCTTATGGATGCTTATGGCGTGGAGTATAATATTCTTACGGTTGTGACAGAAAAAACAGCTGCAGGGATAGATGAGATCTATAAGGCGTACAGCCGCAGAGGCTGGAACTATCAGCAGTATATTGCCTGCCTGGATCCTCTGGGTGAAGGCCATCAGAAGACGGAATATGCCATTTCGCCGGAGAACTATGGCAGATTTCTCACCCGGCTCTTTGATCTCTGGTATAAGGACTGGCAGAAAAACAGGCAGCCTTATATCCGTCAGTTTGAAAATTATATTGCCCTTTTGATGGGGTATTACCCTGAGGCCTGCGACCAGAGAGGCGAGTGCGGGATTCAGTATGTGGTAGAAGCGGACGGAAGCGCCTACCCCTGTGATTTTTATATGCTGGATGAATATCGTCTGGGGAACTTTAATGAAAATACCATGGAAGAGATGGATAAGCGGCGTCAGGAGACTGGCTTTATAAAGCGCTCCCGCCAGCTGGATCCCCAGTGCCGGGAATGCCCCTATTTCTTTCTCTGCCGGGGTGGATGCCAGCGCTACAGAGATCCTGTGGAGGGAAGCGATTATTATAAGAATTATTTTTGTCTGGCATATAAGATCTTTTTTGAGCATTGTATGGACAGGATAAAAGACATGGCAAAGACAGGAATGAAAAGATAACAGGAAACAAAGAACTGGACTGGTTTAAAATAACAGAAATGGATATTTTAACCGGTCCATAATTCTGCTATACTACGGGAAACCGTGAAAAATCAAGGAGGAACGTATGATGCGGAATATTTCTGTAAAAAAACTGGTAACAGCAGCCCTGTTTGCAGCCCTGATCTGTGTGTTTACCATGTCAATCCGGATTCCAACACCAGGTACCGGAGGATATATTCATCCGGGCGATGCCGCGGTAATCCTGTCGGGGATTTTTCTGGATCCGGTGGCTGCATTTCTGGCCGCGGGAATTGGCTCCTGTATGGCTGATTTCCTGGGCGGATATTTTATTTATGTACCCATTACATTCGTGGTCAAAGGCCTTGTGGCTGTAGTCACATCTGTGGTATACTGTCATGGAGTGAGCAAAGGAAAAAGCGGGAAGCTGGCAGTGCTGTATGGTGGCATAACAGATATTTTGCTGGTGACAGGCGGATACTTTCTCTGTGAAAGCCTTCTCTATGGTCCGGCAGCCGCTTTTTTGAGTCTCCCTGCCAATGGGATCCAGGGGATCAGCGGACTGGTGATTGCGGGAGTGCTGTATCCGGGGCTGGAGAGGACGCTGGAAATCAGAGAGAAGGTACGATAGGGGACAGACAAATCAAAAGAATGATATTGGGGATTGGAGGAAAGAATATGAGTAAGGCAGCGGTTTTTGGAAGTTTTGTAGTAGATCTGATGGCAAGAAGCCCTCGTCTTCCTGTACCGGGAGAGACGGTAAAGGGTTCCGTTTTTAAAATGGGACCGGGAGGAAAGGGATTTAACCAGGGAGTTGCCGCCCATAAAGCAGGCGCCGATGTAACTATGATATCGAAAGTCGGACGGGACAGTTTTGGAGAGGTTGCTTTCAATACGATGAGAGAGCTTCAGATGGATACGTCTCATATGTTTGTAACGGATGATACAGAAACAGGATGTGCTTTGATTTTAGTAGATGAAAAGACCAGCCAGAATGAGATTATCATTGTTCCCGGAGCGTGCAGTACTATAACAGAAGAGGAAGTAAAGAACATTGAAGCGGTGCTTAAGGAAGCAGAATATGTACTGCTGCAGCTGGAGGTAAATCAAGAGGCCAATGAGCTTGTAGCTGAATTGGCATGTAAACATGGCTGTAAGGTGATTGTAAATACAGCTCCTTATGCGCCGGTTACAGATGAGTTTTTATCAAAAGCGTATATGGTAACGCCTAATGAAGTAGAGGCAGAAGAGATTACGGGAGTCCCTGTAAAAGATTTGGAGTCTGCGAAAAAGGCAGCAGCCTATTTTTATGACAGAGGTGTTAAAGAGGTTCTGATTACTCTTGGCTCAAGAGGTGTGTTTGTTTCATCCGGAGGAAGAGAGGAAATTATTCCGTGCTTTAAGGTGGAAGCAGTAGATACCACAGGAGCAGGTGACGCCTTTAACGGAGGCCTTCTGGCTGCACTTTCAGAAGGCAGGGATATATGGGAGGCAGTCCGTTTTGCAAGTGGTCTTGCTGCATTATCCGTACAGAAGATGGGGACAACACTTTCTATGCCTGTACGGGAAGAAATTGACCGCTTTTTAGAGGAACATAAAAACTCCTGAAAATAGAATCTTGACAGTTTCCCATGTCCGTGATAGCATTATTGGCAGTAAGGGAGTAGTCAGCGCAGTTGACCGGCAGTTTTCAGGCCGGGAACCGTGTAGCGAAGTCAACAGCATCGGAGCGTGTCCGTGGCTTGGTTTTAAATGGCGAGACTTATCGGGAGTCTTCTCAGCAGAGGGGAGGACTTCTGGTAAGTCTCGTTTTGTTTGCACCAATGAAATGGAAATGCACAGATGCGCCTGTGAGACAGATGTATAGTGCACCTGCAGTACGGGAATGATGAGAGAGACACTTCCATATGATAATAAGGAGGAAAAAGCAATGAAAGAGTACCTGTCCAGTATTCAGGATGTGCTGAAGGAGCAGAATACTTCAGAAGAGGGACTTTCTTCTCAGGAAGCTGCCAGCCGTCTGGAAAAATTCGGGCACAATAAGCTGAAGGAAGGAAAGAAAGATTCCCTTCTTAAGAAATTTCTTGATGAACTGGCAGATCCCATGATCATTATTCTGATCGTGGCAGCTGTTATTTCAGGTATTACCGCTTACTACGAGGGTGAGTCCTTTGCAGATGTGATCATCATTATGGCGGTAGTTATTATCAATGCAGTTCTGGGCGTTGTTCAGGAAAGCAAGGCAGAGGCGGCAATCGCAGCTTTGCAGGAAATTGCGGCAGCTACCAGTAAGGTGCTGCGTGACGGAAAGCTTGTTACATTAAAGAGTGAAGAGCTGGTACCGGGTGACGTAGTGATTCTGGAAGCAGGCGATTCCGTTCCTGCGGACGGCCGTATTATTGAATGCGCCAGCATGAAGATCGAGGAGGCGGCCCTTACCGGAGAATCCGTTCCTGTAGACAAGATTATCCAGGTGTTAAATCTGGGCGGTGAAAAGGACGTACCTTTAGGCGACCGCAAAAATATGGTATACATGGGCTCCACCGTTGTATACGGCCGTGGAAAAGCTGTTATCACAGCGACCGGTATGGATACGGAAATGGGTAAGATTGCAGATGCCCTGGCTCAGGCTAAGGATGAGGAAACACCTCTCCAGATCAAGCTGAATCAGCTGAGCAAGTTCCTGACCATGCTGGTTGTGGGAATCTGTGTGGTTATCTTTGCAGTAGGCCTGTTCCGTGCACAGGGAAGCGCAGAAGGCATTACCGGCGATACGATCTTAAGTACATTTATGGTAGCTGTTTCTCTGGCAGTAGCGGCAATTCCTGAGGGTCTGGCTGCAGTTGTTACCATCGTGCTTTCCATCGGCGTTACAAATATGTCCCGCAGAAATGCCATTATCCGTAAGCTGACTGCAGTAGAGACTCTGGGATGTACACAGATTATCTGTTCGGATAAGACGGGTACGTTGACACAGAATAAGATGACTGTTGTGGAGCATGTGGCAGATGATGAGAAGCTTTTGGAAACTGCTATGGCGCTCTGTTCCGATGCTTCCTTAAGCCCTGACAGCGGCGAGGCAGTGGGAGAACCTACCGAGTGTGCTCTTGTAAATGATGCTGCAAAGAATGGACTTCCAAAGGATCAGCTGGAAAAGGAATATGTCCGTGTGGCTGAGGCTCCCTTTGATTCCATGCGTAAGATGATGACAACCATTCATCAGACTGCGGACGGACGTTTCATCCAGTTTACAAAGGGCGCTCCGGATGAAGTATTAAAACGCTGTACAAAGGCCTATGTGGGCGGACAGATCGTGGAAATGACCGACGAAATCCGCAGCAGCATTTTAAAGAATAATAAGTCCATGGCAGATAAGGCGCTCCGCGTACTCTGCGGTTCCATGAGAGAATGGAAGGCACTGCCTGAGAATACAGACGCCTCCAATCTGGAGCAGGATCTGGTATATGTAGGACTTTCCGGCATGATCGACCCGGTACGTCCTGAGGTAAAGGCGGCAATCGTTGAGTGCCGTGAGGCAGGAATCCGCCCTATTATGATTACCGGTGATCACAAGGATACAGCGGTAGCCATTGCAAAGGAGCTGGGAATCATCGAGGATGCCAGCCAGGCGATTACAGGCGCTCAGTTAAATGAGATCAGCGACGAGCAGTTTAAGACAGATATTGAAAAATACTCCGTTTATGCCCGCGTACAGCCTGAGCATAAGGTACGCATTGTAAATGCATGGAAGGCAAAGGGCCGTATTACAGCTATGACCGGTGACGGCGTAAACGATGCTCCTTCTATCAAGAGTGCGGATATCGGTGTGGGAATGGGTATTACGGGTACAGACGTAACCAAAAATGTAGCAGACATGGTTCTTGCAGATGACAACTTTGCAACAATCGTATCCGCAGTAGAAGAGGGACGCCGCATTTACGCAAATATCCGTAAGGCGATTCAGTTCCTGTTAGCCTCCAATCTGGCAGAGGTGCTGGCAATCTTCTTTGCAACGCTGATCGGCTTTACGATTCTGGAGCCGGTACATCTTTTGTGGATCAACCTGATCACAGACTGTTTCCCTGCTCTGGCTCTGGGTATGGAAAAGAGCGAGGCTGACATTATGAAGCAGTCTCCAAGAGACCCGAGAGAAGGCATTTTTGCCGGCGGTATGGGATTTGACGTATTCTTCCAGGGTTTTGTTGTAACGATCCTTGTAATGGTTTCCTATATCATAGGCCATTATATTGAAAGCGGCGTCTGGGAATTTGTAAACAGCCCTGACGGAACAACAATGGCGTTCCTGACCCTGTCCATGGTTGAGATCTGCCACTCTCTGAATATGAGAAGCCGCAGAGGTTCTATCTTCACCATGAAGACTGGAAATACCTTCCTTTACGGTGCAATGATCGTATCCCTGATTCTGACAACCGCAGTAATCGAGGTTCCGTTCCTTGCAAAGGCATTTGAGTTTACTCCTATTGATTTCCATGAGTATATTATTGCTCTGGGACTGGCAGTATTGATCATTCCGATTATGGAAGTTGTAAAGTTTGTTCAGAGGAAGATGGGAGTATAAAGACTTACAATCCCGATTATAAATATGTTTTGAAAACAGCGCTCCGGCAGAGGAAATTCTGTTGCGGGCGCTGTTTTAATTTAATGAAAAACAGCTCCGGCAGTGCATGTGCCGGAGCTGTAATAATCTCTGTTATAGTGAATGGAGAGTGTGTAATGATTATGGAAGTATTAGCCAAAGTATCTCTTTAACAGACCTTCAAATGCCTTTCCGTGACGAGCCTCATCCTTAGCCATCTCATGAACAGTGTCATGGATTGCATCCAGATTAGCAACCTTAGCTCTCTTAGCCAGGTCGAACTTGCCAGCAGTAGCGCCGTTTTCAGCAGCAACTCTCATCTCCAGGTTCTTCTTGGTGGAGTTTGTAACAACCTCGCCTAACAGCTCAGCAAACTTAGCAGCATGCTCAGCCTCTTCCAGAGCAGCCTTCTCCCAGTACAGGCCAATCTCAGGATAGCCCTCTCTGTGAGCGACTCTGGACATAGCCAGGTACATACCAACCTCAGAGCACTCGCCCTCGAAGTTAGCTCTTAAATCAGCCATGATATCCTCAGGGGAACCCTGAGCAACGCCAACCTCATGCTCGCAAGCCCAAGCCATCTGATCAGCAGCCTGCTCCTTGAACTTAGAAGCAGGAACGCCGCACTGAGGACATTTCTCAGGAGCCTGCTCACCTTCATAAACGTAACCGCAAACTGTACAAACCCATTTCTTCATAGTCTTGATCTCCTTTATTATATAGTGTGTGGGAACCGGGGATGCCCCGGAACCCTGTTAACATTGCTGAATCAATAATAGTAATGATTACTGATATCAATATAAATGATTTATGCTGTTTTGTCAATAGTTTTTTGATCTTTTTTTGGATTTTCCATATCCATACAGGACTGGCACTGGCCAAAAAACAGGATGGAATGAGAATCAATATGTCCTGGCGCATGGCTCTGGACTGCTGCATTTAATTCATCCATTTCCTGAATATCCATATCATAGACATGACCGCATTCTCTGCATACAAAATGGTAGTGGGGCGATACATCGCCGTCATAGTGGTCTGCTCCGCTGCCGCAGCTTAATTTACGGATCTCGCCCGTCTCCACCAGCAGATTTAAGTTCCGATAAACGGTTCCCAGGCTGATATTGGGAAATTCCTCCCGAATGCTGGCGTATAGGGCGTCTGCCGTTGGATGATCGCACCGGTTCATCAAGCTGGCTTTGATGGCTTCCCTCTGACGGCTATACTTTAAAACTTTCATAGGCGTCTCCTTCTAATATAATAATGATAATAATTACTGTTTATATTATAAGGAGTTCTGCTTTTGATGTCAAGGCAAAACAGATAAAAACATCAGCTTCAGTCATTCTTGTAAGGAATCCTCTCCAACGCAATCCTGATAAACTCATGGGTTGCCCTGGACATATAGTGTCCCTTGTGGTAGCCCAGCCCCAGAGTGCCGTGGGCCCGGGAGTAGTTTAATGGATAGAGATTCAGCCCCGTCTGATGGGTCAGGGGATTTTTGTTGGTATTTGCGGCATGATCCGGGGACATGAACATCCGGGGATAAAAGGTGATCCCCATTCCCTTGACGCTGAGTGCAAGTGCCGTTTCTATGTTTTCCGTCTCCAGAACGATATGGGGAGTTACCTGAGCATCTTCAAAAATTTCATCTGCAATGGTGCGCACCCGATTTCCCTTATTTAAAAGTACAAAGGGGCAGTTTTCAAGGAGACGTACATCGGCGCCCTGCTCCATCTTTTTGCGAAGCTCATCCCACCCATCGGGATGGGCTTTTTTCAGGACTTCATCCGGAACCACCAGAAGGATCTCCTCCTGGCAGATGGGTACGGTGTCTACATTTTCTGCCGTAAAGGGAAGCAGATCGATCATCAGGTCGATGGTTCCATGGAGGAGGTCATTTGCCAGTTCGCTTGAATTGCCTTCGATCAGATGAAGTTCGATGCCCGGAAATTCAGACTGGTAGGTAGGGAGGATTTCCGGCAGGATAAAACGGCCTCTTGTGTGCGAAACGCCGATGGAAAGTTGGCCGGTGGAGAAATCCTTGATATCAGCGATTTCCCGGTAGGTTTCATCCTTTAAATCCAAAAGTTCTCTGGCCCGAACCTTTAGGGCCTGCCCCGCATAGGTCAAAGTCAGCGGGGAGGTGCGGTTAAAAAGGACAACGTCAAATTCCTTTTCCATATTGGAAATGTGATTGCTTAAGGACTGCTGGGAAATATAGAGCCGTTTGGCGGCCCGCGTAAAATTCAGCTCTTCGGCAGCTGCCAGAAAGTATTCCAGATTTAAAAAGTTGATCATGTTCGGTTGTTTCCTCCCTGAGGATGAGATAATGCGTTATAAAAAAGCTCCGGTTCTTCCTTTAAAAGCCGGTCCAGAGACGGGATAAAGGCTGCGGCTTTTGAGAGAGAGGTATTTACTACCAGTTCCTCGGGAAAATGGAGATCAGCTAAAAGCCTGTGGGCCATTTCGTGGTTTCCCACATCATTTTCACAGTGTGCGTCGCTGTCTATAATGATAGAGGTCCCATAGCGCATACAGGCAGTCAGCAGCTGTTCATAATTTTCTCTGGCACCTTTTCTGGAAGAGTTGGGAGCAAGAGAGTGGCTGTTGAGTTCCAGGAGTTTATGATGCTTTGCAGCCGCAGCAGCTACTGCGGTCCAGTCGGCAGGCAGGCGGGAATCATCGGGATGGCCGATGATGTGGATCAGAGGGTTCTCCATGACGCCCAGATAGGCATTTGTATAGTCGGATACAGTGCCGTGATTGTCGATACAGGGGGTGTGGAGGCTGGCAATCGCGTAATCTATTTTTTGCAGGTAATGATCCTCTAAGTCTACTCGTCCTGTATGATCAAGAATGTTCAGCTCGGTTCCCATTAAAACCGGGATTCCACGGATCACTCTGGGGATCACGTCAAAATTACTGAAATAGAATTTGTGGCAGCTTCCGGGCATAGCGGGAGCATGTTCGGAACAGCCGTAAAGGGCTAGTCCTTTTTCGGCAGCGGACTGGGCCATTTCATAAAGCGTGTTGTAGGCATGGCCGCTGGCGATGGTATGTGTATGAAGATCTAAAAGATCGATCATGAAAATATCCTCCTTATGAAATAAATGCAAGTGTTCTTCCTAAAATATAGCACAGGAAACTTTCCGGTACAAAGGAAAAAACAGCAAAAATAAAAAACAGGAATAATTTTTCTGAAAAAGTATAGAAATATCAGGTGGTTTGCTGATATAATGTAAAAAGCTGAATATCCAGACAGTCTGAAAGGATCAAAACAGACTGAGACAGGGAATGAAAAGCGGAAGGTGAGGAGAAGAACATGAGCGAAGACATGAATAAGGAATTGGAGACAGAGGTTAAGGCAGAGGAGCCTGTTGAAACCATGGAGGATTATGCGGCTGAACTGGAGGCTTCCTATGCGGCTCTGGATCAGAGAAGAGATATGCCGGAGGACGACAGCGCTGAAGGACAGAAGTGGGCTGAGTTTGCTCAGATGATGGAGGATAAGACCGTTCTCAAGGTAAAGATTTCCGAGGCTGTAAAGGGCGGGGTTGTTGCCTTTGTAGATGAGGTAAGAGCATTTATCCCGGCGTCTCAGCTGTCAGCGGATTATGTAGAAAAGCTGGAGGACTGGCAGGGCAAGCATGTGGAGGCTGTGATCATTACAGTAGATCCGGAAAAGAAGAGACTGGTTCTGTCTGGCCGTCAGGTGGAACGCCAGAAGAGGGAAGAGGCCCGCAAAGAGCGTCTGGCTCAGTTTAAGCCGGGTGATGTAGTAGAGGGCACCGTAGACAGCTTAAAGGATTACGGCGCTTTTGTGAAGCTGGCAGAGGGCGTAGACGGACTTGTGCATATTTCCCAGATCAGTACCCAGCGCATCAAGCATCCGGGAGCTGTTCTCAAGGAAGGACAGACCGTAAAGGTAAAGATCCTTTCCATTGCAGACGGAAAGATCAGCCTGAGCATGAAGGTTCTGGCCGAGCAGGAGACTGCGCGTGAAGAGCATGAAACCTTCAACTATAAAGAGACCGCTTCAGCCACCACAGGCCTGGGGGATCTGTTAAAGGGACTGAAGCTGTAGGAGAGGAAGGGATAGGAATGATCAATATCCCCAAAACGAACGAACAGATCGACCAGTGGCGTTCTGTGATGTTTCTCTATGATTCAGCCTTAAAAAAGATGAATACAAAGATTGAAATCCTAAATAATGAGTTCATAAACAGGTATGATTACAATCCGATTGAGCATATTAAATCAAGGCTGAAGACAGCGGACAGTATTGTAAATAAACTGAAAAAGGACGGGCGTGAGGTAAGCATTGAAAATATGCAGGAGTATCTGAGCGATATTGCGGGTATCCGCATTATCTGCTCCTTTACATCTGATATTTATCAGATCGCTCAGATTATTGCGGGGCAGAGGGATGTTACAGTTCTTCATGTAAAGGACTATATCAAATATCCAAAGCCCAACGGATATAAGAGCTACCATATGGTGGTAACTGTGCCGGTTTACCTTTCAGACGGAGCCGTGGAAACAAAAGTGGAGATCCAGATCCGCTCCGTTGCCATGGATTTCTGGGCCAGTTTAGAGCACAAAATTGCTTACAAATTTGAAGGAAACGCTCCGGAGAACCTTCTGATGGAATTAAAAGACTGTGCGGATATGGTAGATATGCTGGATAAAAAGATGTTTTCGTTAAATGAGGCCATCATAGCCTTTGCGAAAAACCAGCAGGAAGAATAGCCCGGAGCTCCGGGAGAAAAATAAAACCTGCGCCAGCCGGCGGCCTTATGGAACCGGCTGGCTCTTTCTTTTTCCGGTGCTTTGCAAAACGCGGGAGAAGTGCAGGAGAGGATGAGAATGTATCACACACAGGAGGACGAGAGAAAATGAGAGCAGTTGTTCAGAGAGTGACCCAGGCAAGTGTTACAGTAGACGGAGAACTTTTGGGAAGAATTGGAAAAGGCCTTCTGATTCTTCTGGGCGTGGCTGATGGGGATACCAGAGAGCTGACGGAAAAGATGGCAGACAAAATCTGCCGCCTGCGTATTTTTGAGGATGAGAATGGAAAAACCAATTTAAGTCTGGCGGATGTGGGAGGAGAGCTTCTTGTAATCAGCCAGTTTACCCTTTATGCTCATCGTGTCGCAGTTCACGCTCTACGGTGACTGCCGCAAGGGCAACCGCCCCAGCTTTGTAAAGGCAGGAGCACCTCAGATGGCGGAAAAGCTCTACGAGCACTTTCTGGCCCGGTGCCGGGAACAGGCGGACGTGGTGGAAAAAGGGCAGTTTGGCGCTGATATGAAGGTGGAGCTTTTAAATGACGGTCCCTTTACGCTGATGCTGGACAGTGAGGAGCTGTTTAAATAAATCGAAGGTTTGAGTTTCCTCATTTTACACCGTGCTCTGGAGTCTGGTGTTCCGGGCTCCGG
>ENA-OOZR01001385-OOZR01001385.1-human-gut-metagenome-genome-assembly--contig:-NODE-1385-length-13137-cov-1.741859_pt1 | contig 13137 bp, 8 predicted proteins | sample MGYA00241045_ERZ501406 | MGnify/ENA primary metagenome ERZ501406 (study PRJEB25962, sample SAMEA2042920) | human gut metagenome | biome: human gut; feature: human-associated habitat; material: faeces...
GACGGACGCGATCACGCTCGCGACGATGCACAGTGCCAAGGGGCTGGAATTTCCCATTGTCTATATTCTCGATGCCAATGAAGGCATCACGCCGCACAGCCGCGCGATGCTGGACGAGGATATGGAGGAAGAACGACGTCTGTTCTATGTGGCAATGACGCGTGCAAAGACCCGGCTGCATGTATATGCGGTGCGGGAGAGGTACCATAAAAAGGCGGAAGTATCGCGGTTTGTGTGGGAGTATCTGGGGCGGGATGGAGATAGCAGGTAACGAAATTCACAATGAAAATCGGGAAATCATATAAATGACGGTATTAAACATATATTGTGTACGGTTTATTGAAATTTTTTGAAAATTGTTTAATAATAACATCAAGAGAATGAATCTTCATGGGCGTCAAAAGAGATGAAAGGGAAACAGAGAGGAGATGGGAGAATGAAAGGTATACGAAGGGCGGCAGCGATGTGTCTGACAATGACATTGGCAGTATCGACATTATTTGGAAATACAGCATGGGCGGATATGCCGCAGAAGACGGAGAAGAAAAAATGTGTCCATGTGCATACCGAGGAGTGCTACGGCGAGCCGGATGAGGAAGCAACCTCGTCCCAGATAGGAGAAGAGCCGACGGAATGTACCCACATCTGCACTGTAGAAAGCGGATGCATACGGAATACAGCCGTGTCTTCCGGTACGAACGAGGACGATTCTGAAACCGGGCCGGATGATGAAGAAACCAACGATCAGAAGAATTCTGCCGACAAAGCAGAGGATGACGAGAAACAGGAGGATGCACCTTCCGTCAGTACACCATCGGATATGGAAGATACGACAGTTCCAGGCGGAACAGTGATACCGGCTGTGAAGTCCCAGATCTTCTCCTGGTCCTGGTATGATCCGGAAGAGAATCTGCTGGATGGCAAATTAGAGCTTAGCGGAGTTACCGAGGAAGCCCAGCCATCCTTCGAAGAGGTCACGGAGTACTTACCACAGGCTATTATTGCCCAGGTCGGAGAAGAAAGCGAAGCTGGTAAAGAGGAAAAACTTCCGATCACTGGCTGGAGCTGTAACGAGTATGTGCAGGATGAAGAAGGTTGCTGGCCGCTGGAAGGCACCTATGAGTTTGCAGCAGAGCTGCCGGAGGCATATGAACTGGCGGAAGATGTAGACGCACTGGTGGTGGAAGTGTCTGTGACGGGAGACCAGGCGGCGTTGACGGCGTATGATCCTAATAATGTTGTGTTAAGTGTAAATTTTGAAGAAGGGGAATCTTTTAAAAATCTTGCCTATAATGAGAGTGGGTTTTCTAGTCTTCGCAACGACGTAATGAATTTATTGAAGCAGCACGGTATAACGGTTACTAGTTCAGGAGAAAATAGATTTCAATTAATAATGACGAATGCTTCCATACAGAACCTTGAGTTAAGCAGGGGAACATGGGAGATAGTATTAAATGAAAGCAATGTATTAAAGGGGAAAGGGACACAGGTTGGAGGAGTTGGCCTCAAAATTAAGGAAAATGTAAGTGCGACAATTAAGGCAGGAACAGCACCGGCTTCGTTGACAGCTCATAATTATCCAACGACAGGAACAAGTAATGATGGATCCAGCGGAATAGCAGTCGAAGGTAACTTGACGATAGAAAGTGGAACGATAGAAGCAACTGCCGATGCGGGAAAAAATAGCGCTCCATTCTCAGGAGGCATTGTTGTGGGAAGAGAGGGAATTTTAAATATTAACGGAGGCGCTGTTACTGCTGCGGGAACAGGCAAGAATGGCGTGTTTGTCCGTGGAAATTTCCGGATGAAGGGTGGATCATTAACGGCAACTGGAAGTAGGAAACCCGGAATTGAGAATGAGGGTACTTTTGAACTTTCAGGTGGAACAATTTCAACAAGTGCTGATAATGGTGGAACAGGATTTGTGCAGAGGGGTAAACCTGCAATGATCAAAGCCAACGAACTGAATACTGATCGATTAAACATTACTGGAAATAGTTCCTTCACTGTTGCAAGAGGCGGAAAGGTAACCTCTGGAAGTACGATAATTAATAGTGGCACACTTACCAATGAAGGAGAATTTGTTTCAAACGGTCCATTTGTAAAAGAAAAAGACGGAACATTTATCAATAAAGGCACAATCAGCGGAAACGGAAGCCTGCCCGATGATTTAAAGCAGAAACCGGGTAATATTACAGTTAATCAAGCGGAAATAAGTGCAGGTTATCGCGATAATATGTTGATCGATGTTCCAAGCCTTGCGGGTATTCATAAACCGGTTAACGCCGGAAACCTGCAATATGAACTTGCTGAATATACAGGAAGTGATAAGGGAGAAGGAACGATTAACGAGGAAACAGGTCAGTTGACGGTGAAGAAGGCTGGTGTATTTAAAATCAAGGTGAATACACAGGCAAGTGGATTATATGAAGCCGGAAAAAATCCGGTTTATATAACATTGACGGTTAATAAAGCAGCTTTTCCTGATCACTGGAATTTGATCGTAACGGCTACCAGCGATATATATAATGGATCTAAAGGGTATCCGGCAGCTGCCATTAGCGCAAGTGGCATTCCTAAAGGTGCAGGATACGAATATCAGCTGAAGCGTACAAAGAATACGGATGATTTACAAGAAGATCAGTGGAAGTCGGAGTGTCCGAAGATTGTGAATGTAGCAGAGTCGGAGCAGTTTGTATTTGTAAGGGTGACAGTAGATAATTACGAGTCGAAGGTATTTTGCTCTGATAACCGAACGAGTATTACCGAACGGAGTTTTACAGATACAAAAGTAACACTTGAACCAGAGACCGTCATTTATAATGGTCAATCCCGGAACCCGGAGATCAAGGTGGTTGAGAACTGGCAGGGAACTTCCGGGGATGAAGTGAATAAGGCGGATTATACAATCAAATATTGGACATATTGGACAGGAACTGATAATAGTATAGTTAGAGAGCGAAAAGATGCTGGAACATACACTGTCCATCTGTTGGGACAGGGAAATTATAAGAATGAATCGAATACAGCTATATTTACAATCGACAAGTGTAAATTAAATGCGCGGATAACAGGATACTCTTTCGATAAAGTCTATGATGGAACGACAGATATTACGGAGGAGCAGAATTTATCCGTTCAGCTTTACAGTGATTCCGGCACTCCTGATTCTCAGGATGTTCGTGCTGACCAGGTGAATTTGGCATATCAGAGTGCGGATGTTGGAGAGCATGATATTGAGGCGGCAAATATCACGTTAGCAGGTGACAATGCAAAGAATTATGAGCTGACAGAAAATAGCACATCTATCAAAGGCAATATCGTAGCACGTGATTTTGCATCCATGACTGTGTCGGCAGATCCGCTTACCTACAATGGTACCGAACAGAAACCGCAGATCCAGGCATCTGTGGAAACCGGTCTTTCAAATGTGAGTCCGGATGCAGTGGTATTTACTTATTCTAAGAATGGAGTGGATTACCAGAGTGAGATCCCGGGCTTTACAGATGCGGGAACCTATCAGGTATATGTGAAAGCTTCGATGGCCAATTTCAATGATGCTGTAAAAACAGTCAATGTGACGGTTCAGCAAGCGCCTTCAAGCTCAGGCAGTCATTCAGGCGGCGGAGGAAAAGGCAGCAGTGGAAAAAGCAGCAGCGGAAGTTCCGGCACAGTAACCAAAGATAGCCAGAAAGGCTACCGCAGCGAGGAGCAGGGGGTTATCACCGGTGCATCGAATCAGGCAGTGAATGACGGTTACAGCCATTGGATAAAGGATGCCAGAGGCTGGTGGCTCCGCTACAGTGACGGCACCTGGCCTATGGGCAATACCGGTGCATTTCATTGGGAAAAAGTCAACGGCAGATGGTGGGCATTTGGCGCTGAGGGATATCTGAGTACCGGCTGGATCTATGACACCCTGTACCAGGGATGGTTCTATATGGACGAAAACCAGGGTATGCTTACAGGATGGCAGTTCATCAATGGAAAATGGTATTATCTGAATTCGAATCAAGACGGCAGTGCCGGCATCATGTATTCAAAACGCCGGACACCGGACGGCTGGTATGTGAAAGAAGACGGCAGCTGGGATGAAGAAGCGGGAAGATAATAGGTAAAAGAGTTATTTAAAGCGGTTGATCGGGAGGTCAGCCGCTTTTTTGACCACATTTTGGCTTTAAAAATTGAAAAACGGTCACCAGAATTTGTGGGAAATGATAGGTGGTTGTTTGCTCAGTTTTTTGGAATATAGATGATTTTGTCACAGGCGTAAAGTTCTTCTCCCCCTCTGTTTCGCGTTTCATATCCGATATATTTACAATTCCCATCCAACTGACTATAATAAAGAATGCCCGTTTGCCTGCAAAGGCGCGGAACCATATCCATCTGCATCAGGGAGATATGACAGAAAAATGAACTTAAAAGAATGGAAGAAACAACAATGGATGTAATTGGAAAATTTGGAAATAGGGTGAGCAGCCAGGCGCTTAAGGATCCGGAAAAAGCGCGTCGGCTGCTTCTTGCGGGATACCGCCTGCAGGAAAAGAAGCTTCAGTTTTTGCCGGATCGGGGGCTGCCGTCGTCGGGACAGTATGTGGCGCGGGTGGTTATGAAAAATATCATTCAGTCGCTGTCGGAACCGGAGATGCGGCGATGGTCAGCATATTTGTGCCGGGAGAGCTGGTGATGGCGGCAGGGCTGACGCCGTACTCAGTGGAGGCGATGTCCTGTTTTATGGCGGGAACGAAGTGTGAGCAGACGTTTCTTCGGAAAACGGAGGAAGAAGGATTTCCGGAGACGATGTGTTCGTACCACAGAGTGTTTCTGGGGGCGGCGCTGACGGGGATTCTGCCAAAACCGAACTGCATGATTTATACGAACCTTGCGTGTGATGGAAATATGATGACGTTTCCGTATTTAAAGGATAAATTTGAATGTCCGGGCTTTTATATTGATGTTCCGTATGAGAAAAACCGGGAATCGGTTCTGTATGTGGCGGATCAGCTGCGGAAATTGAAACGGTTTCTGGAGGAGACGACGGACAGACGGATTTCGGAGGAAACAGTGCGGAGTGCGGTAGATAACAGCCGGAAAGCGGCAGCGAATTATAAAAAACAGCTTGCCCTGCGGTGTGCGCATGACCCGGTGACCTCTCTGACGAATGAATTGTATGCGCTTTTTATGTGCCATCTGATGGCTGGCTCAGAGACGGCGGTTACCTATACGGAAAAACTTCTGCGCGATGTGCGGATGTCACCGAGGGGAGATGGTCTTTCGGTAATCTGGATGCACATCATGCCATTTTTACAGGAGCCGGTTAAGGATATTTTTAATTATAGTAAGAAAATGCACATCCGCGCTTGTGATTTTATCGCAGATGGTTTTCAGGAGATGCATGCGGAAGACCCGTATGAGGCGATGGCAGAGAAAATGGTCTACTGCATTTACAATGGCAGTGTGAAACAGAGAATTGAGGAAGCGGAACGGCTTGCCAGAATCACGGAAGCGGATGGTGCTGTTTTATTTGCCCACTGGGGCTGTAAGGGAACGATCGGTGCATCCAGCCTGATTAAGCAGTCCTTAGAAAAGACAGGACTTCCGACGATGATTCTCGACGGTGACGGCTGCAACCCTGCCAATACCAGCGACGGTCAGGTATCGACGCGGCTTCAGGCGTTTGTGGAAATGCTGGAAAAGGGCAAGGAGGAGAAACACGCATGATTTATTACGTCTGTAAGTATACCCCGATCGAGCTGTTCCGGGGGTTTGGAGAAGAATGTTCTGTTTTGGAGGAAATGCCGGAAAATTTCGAACAGTCGGATCAAATTGCACATGCAAATCTGTGCGGCTTTGGAAAATCGGTCATTCAGGCAGTGCTGGAAGGAAAGGTTGAACAGCTGGTGCTGGTAAACTGCTGCGATTCGATGCGGCGCGTTTACGATATCGTGGAGAGCACGGGAAAATGTAAGTTTTTATATATGCTGGATCTGCCGCATGATGATAATGAATGTGAAAAAGTGAAATTTGCGGGCACGATCCGGAGGCTTAAAAAGGCATATGAGGCATATTCCGGGAAAGTGTTTGATAAACGCGCTTTTATCAAGTCCTTTATTACGCCGGAAATGAACACGGAGCCGTACATTGGTGTGTTGGGCGTGCGGGTCAGCGGCATTCTGGAGGATATGATCCGGGACAATATCCAGATGGATGTGGAAAATCTGACCTGTACGGGTGGTCGGAAACTGTCGGTCGTACAGGATGAAATGTGGAATATGGAGGAAGAGGAGCTGTTTCTTTCTTACGCGGACGTCCTGCTGGGACAGATGCCGTGTTTCCGCATGAACCGTTCGATCCGCAGAAACCGTCTGTATCTGGATCCGAATTTAAAGGGAATTATTTATCACACGATCAAGTTCTGTGATTATTATGGATTTGAGTATGCGAGTATCAAGCGGGATATCAAGGTTCCTCTCCTTAAGATTGAGACTGATTTTACGAGCCAGAGCGCGGGGCAGCTTTTGACGCGCATTCAGGCATTTGAGGAGACGATCGAGGGATCAGAGGATATGGATCCGGGAAAAGGTATCAGTGAGGAGGCAAGAAAGAAGATGGAGTCGGGCATTTTTTATGTAGCGGGAATCGACAGCGGTTCGACAAGTACGGATGTGGTCATACTGGATCAGGATGGAAAAATTAAATCGACGATGATTATTCCGACCGGCGGCGGTGCGATGATGAGCGCCGAGAAGAGTCTGGATCTGGCGATTGAGAAAGCGGGAATTAAGAAAGAGGAGATCGTGCGGATCGATACGACCGGATATGGACGATCCTACATTGACAGTGGGGATGACAGCATCACGGAGATTACCTGCCATGCCAAGGGCGCAAATTATCTGAATCCGAATATCCGCACTATCATCGATATTGGCGGGCAGGATATCAAGGCGATCAGCATCGACGGGCAGGGAGCCGTGAAAAATTTCCTGATGAATGACAAATGTGCCGCCGGAACGGGACGTTTTCTGGAAATGATGGCGAAAACGCTGGGACTTTCCCTGGAGGAAATGAGTGTGAAAGGGCTGGAATGGAAGCATAATATCGTGATTTCCAGCATGTGTACGGTGTTTGCAGAGTCGGAGGTCGTGTCGCTGGTGGCACAGAATAAGGATGTGGCAGATATTATCCACGGTTTAAATGTGTCAGTTGCCTCAAAAGTCGGCGCGTTGGCAGCCCGCCTTGGAAAGGATCATCCAGGCGAATATATGATGACCGGCGGTGTAGCGAAGAACCAGGGTATCATCCAGGCATTGGAAGAGAAGCTTGGTGCTAAACTTTATATCTGTGATGAGGCGCAGCTCTGCGGTGCGCTGGGAGCGGCGCTATTTGCTTATGAGAAATGTAAAGGCAGTGCGGAGGAAACGCGATGAAGCGGCAGGGTTAAAACACTTGTATCGATATTTTCGTCAGATATTCACTGGGAGAGGCTGTGGCCAATTCGTCGATCACAGCCTCTTTATAAGAGTATTTGCCGGTTTTAAACTTGTGTTCATCGGTCCAATCAAAGAGTTTTTCGTAGGTGGCTTTCGAGTCATAGTAATTTCCCATTAAGTAAGCAACTGCATAGGTTCCGGCCGTTTTTAAGTGATAGGGGGAATTTTTTGGTTTTGTTATAACTTTTGTGAAAAAATAAGCATAGGTATCCAGATGATTTTTTCGTAAATCTGCCACATCAAGCATGGCACCATAAGGATGACCGGCATTTAGAGCGTGGGCATTGCAGTAACCGATGTGGCGGCAAAGAGCCTGGATGATTTTCTGATGGTCATCTGTATGAATCGGATCGCTGAGAATCAGATATTCTTCCGGTGTCGTCTCGAGAAAAATACGACCATTTTTATTTTCGGTATGGAAGAATAATTCATCTTCTGTGTATTCTGCCTGTTTCTGATTCAGTGATTCCTGGAGTGATACCAGGGATAATTTTGTTTCAACCACTTCTTCAATTTTACGGAGGTGTTCTTCCTCCTTCTTAGTCTTTTCACGTTGTTTCAAAAGAAGTGCTTTTAATGACTCCGGATTGCGCCGGTCTAAAAAAGCACCGATTTCTTTTAAAGGCATCCCAAGTTCTTTTAAACAGGTGATGGTAAAAAACACATCAAATTGGCTTTCACTGTAATACCGATAGCCTTTTTCATCAATATAGGCGGGTTTAAAGAGCCCGATTTCATCATAATGAATCAGTGTGCGCTTGTTTGTGTTGCATAATTTTGCAAAATCGCCGGTTCGTATGCACGCATTTTTGAGTTTTTGCATAAATATTCATTTCCTTCTTGACTATACCGTAACGTTATACCATATTATATATTTGTTTTTAAAAGAAAGCAACCAAATAGAACATATATAACGAAAAAGGAGCGGTAAATAGTATGCCAAAGTTAAGTGACCGTGTTAATACATTTACGGATTCTGTAATCCGACGCATGACAAGAATTAGTGATGAGTATGGAGCGATTAATTTATCCCAGGGATTTCCAGACTTTGATCCGCCGAAGGCAATTCTGGACAGATTAGCAGAGGTGGCCTATGAGGGACCTCACCAGTATTCCGTTACATTTGGTGCAGAGAATTTCCGTGAGGCCCTTGCTAAGAAACAGGGAAAGGCCATCGGACGCGAGATCAATCCGGAGACGGAGATTGTGGTTACCTGCGGCGGAACTGAGGCGATGATGAGTGCGATGATGACCATCTGCAATCCGGGCGACAAGGTAATGGTATTTTCCCCATTTTATGAAAATTACGGGGCAGACGCGATTCTGTCAGGGGCAGAGCCGATCTATATTCCGCTGGTGCCGCCGACGTATGAATTTGATATCAATTTGGTAGAAGAGGGCTTTAAGGCGGGCGCGAAAGCGATCATCGTCTGCAACCCGTCCAATCCATGCGGAAAGGTATTTACCAGAGAAGAGCTGACCCAGATCGGAGAGCTGGCAGTCAAATATGATGGATTTGTTGTGACGGATGAGGTTTATGAGCACATGGTATATGCGCCGAACGAGCATGTCTGCATGGCATCCCTTCCGGGTATGTACGAGCACACGATTACCTGTAATTCTCTTTCCAAGACTTATTCCATCACTGGCTGGAGACTGGGCTATCTGATCGGACCGGAGGAAGTGATCGAGGGAGCGAAAAAGGTACATGATTTCCTGACCGTCGGAGCAGCCGCACCGCTGCAGGAGGCAGCCGTGGTGGGACTGGAATTTCCAGAATCCTATTACAGCGACCTGCTGGCGCTCTATACGAAGAAGAGGGATCATTTCTTAAAAGGACTGGATGCGATCGGTCTGAAGCACAATGTGCCGCAGGGAACGTATTTTGTCATGATCGATATCCAGGAGTTCCTGGATCTGCCGCAGTTTGCCGGATATACCGATTTGGAGTTCTGCGAGTGGATGATCAAAAATATCGGCGTGGCAGCCGTTCCGGGTTCCAGCTTTTTCCGGGAAAATGTAAACAATCTGATCCGTCTGCATTTTGCACGGGAGGAGAAAACGATCGACGAGGCACTGGCGCGTTTGAAGAAATTAAAGGAGTTGCTGTAAGATGACTTATTCGGTAAATTTTGCGAATTATACAATCGGAAAAGAAGCATATAAAAATGTAAATGAAGTGTGCCGCCAATACGGTACGAAAGCGCTGCTGATCGGTGGAAAACTGGCGTTGGAGGCAGGAAAGGAAAAGCTTCTGCAAGCGCTTGCAGAAGGGGAAAATCCGGTCACGATCGTGGATACAGTCCTGTTTGGAGAGGACTGTACCTATGCCGGGATGGAAAAAATTGCTGCACACGTAAAAAAATGCGGTGCGGATATGATTTTTGGCATGGGAGGCGGCAAGGCGCTGGATACAGCGAAGGGAACGGCGGAAAAATGCGGTCTTCCTGTATTTACTTTCCCGACGATCGCGGCAACCTGCGCGGCGACGACGGCCCTTTCAGTTGTATACAAAGAAGATGGAAATTTTGACAGTTTCTACTTCTATGACAAACCGGCGCGCCACAGCTTTATTGACACAGAGATTATTGCCGCTGCCCCGGAGTGCTACCTGCGGGCGGGAATCGGTGATACGCTGGGAAAATACTTTGAGTGCCATTTTTCTGCGAGAGGCGACCGGCTGACGCACAGTTCGGCGCTTGGACGTGAAATCAGCAATATGTGTTATCTGCCGCTTCGGGAGTATGCAGAAAGTGCGCTGGAGGAATGCCGGGAAAACCAGGCGGGTGAGGCGCTGGAGCAGGCGGTTCTTGCCAATATCGTGAGCACCGGTCTGGTATCGCTTCTGGTTCTGGATGATTATAACGGTGCGATCGCACATTCTGTCTACTATGGACTGGTGCTGCTTCCTGGTTTTGAGGAGAAAAACCTTCACGGCGATGTGGTAGCCTATGGTGTGCTGGTTCAGCTGATGATAGACGGCGAAGAAGAAAGAGCAAGGGAAATGAAGGGATTTCTTGAAAAGCTTGGAATCCGCACTACCTTAGCCGAGATGGGGGCGCCTCTTGAGAGAGAAGCGCTTACGGCTGTATTAAAAGAGATTGTGACCGGTCCGGATATGGAGCATATTCCGTATGAGGTGACGGAAGACATGGTTTATAACGCCTTATGTAAGGTGGAAGAATTATAGTTAATAAAGGGTGCAGCTGAACAAAATTCCGTTGCTGGGCACGCATGCGCGAACGGTTACGGATGAAAGATTCTAGGAGAAAAGCAAAACGAGAGGAGACAATATGGAAAAATCATATGTGACAGCAAAGAATCTATGTAAATTTCTGTTTGGTTCAGCATTTGGTGTTTTGATGTTCCTTGTGCCGATTCCGCAGGGAGAATCATTTACAACACTGCTTGATTTTCTGAAAAGCTGGATTAAGGGACTATTTGGTGCGAGTTTGCCCTACATCATTATGGCGATTCTGGTGGTATCGGCCGTGGTCAGTTTGTATGACTACATCGCAAAGCCGGATTGGATTCGGAAGAATCATTATCTGTCCAGAGCTTTTTCGACCACACCGCTGTATCTTGTTTCTAAGATAATTGGTGCGGTATTTGCCGTTATGGTTGTATTTAAAATCGGACCGGAGCAGGTGATTTCCGCCGATACCGGAGCAACCATGGTGGATCTGTGCGGAACGCTGTTCAGCATCGTTATCGCCTTTAGTTTTATCATGCCGTTTCTGACTGACTGCGGAATTATGGAATTTCTGGGAGTGATCGCAAGACCGGTGGTTCGCCCGCTGTTTCATGTACCGGGAAGAGCTTCCATCGACCTGATTGCATCCTGGTTTGGTGCCTCCAATGCGGCGGTTATCCTGACCAGAGAGCAGTATATGAAGGGCTTTTACACTAGGAGAGAGGCTGGATATATCATGACTAACTTCTCTCTGGTATCCATTCCGTTCTGTCTGATGGTAGCAGATACCATGGGAATTTCCAATATTTTCCCTCCATTTTACCTGTGCATCTGTGTAGTGGGAATCATCCTAGCCGTCATCATAGCTAGAATTCCACCGATCTGTACCATTCCGAATACCTATAGAGAGGCAGTTGGAAAGCAGATTGATGAGGATATTCCACAGGAAAAAGGGATGTTTGCTTATGCTCTGGAGATGAGCTGCAAGCGTGCGGATAAATTTACTGCAAAAACAGTAGTTACAAGCGGTTTTGAGGTTCTGATGGGCATGTTTTTTGACCTGATTCCCATCGTAGTATCCTGGGGAACCATTGCCCTGATTATCGCGACCTACACTCCATTCTTCAGCTGGATTTCTTATCCGATGGGAATGTATTTGCAGGCACTGGGAGTTCCGGAAAGCTTTGCAGCAGCACCGGCAACACTGGTTGGATTCACAGATATGTTTATTCCGGCGCTTCTGTCGGTGGGACTTACCTCCGTGAAGACAAAATTTGTGGTCGGTGTCTTATCTCTGGTTCAGATTATATATCTGACAGAGGTAGGAACCATTATCATCAAAAGTGAGATTCCGCTGAATTTCTGGAAACTGCTGGTTATCTTCTTGGAGAGAACACTGGTTGCGATTCCGTTGATTGTACTTTTTGCCAATATGATTGGACTGTAAAGTGAATAAAAATCCAAGAATGCATCTACATTCTGAAATCAGAAATCAAATTAAAACATTATAATCTTCGATGCCTCGTTGGGAAGCCAACGGGGTATTTTATTATTTCATAGGAAATTGTGTCCTATGAAATAATAAACGCTCCGCGAGGATGCGCACTCGCGCGAAGCAGAAACATGTCGCAAGCGGCCGCGCGAGACGCCCGAATATGGGATGGTTCACGACCAGATAAAATGCGGGATAACGGAAGAATACCTTGCACAACCGCCGTAAATACCTTATAATAGTGCAGTTTGATGGATTTTGATCCATTCTGTATAAAACTTGGAAATAATAGATTCAGTCACAAAAGTTAGGAAAATAAAATCGTATGAGAAAATTAGCATTAAGTGATGAAATCCTTCTCAAGATCTCCCAGCCGGCGCGTTATATTGGCGGCGAGGTGAATATGGTGAAGAAGGATCCGTCGAAGGTAGCAGTCCGGTTTGCCATGTGCTTTCCGGATGTGTACGAGATCGGTATGTCCCATCTGGGCATCCAGATTCTTTATGATATGTTCAACCGCCGGGATGACGTTTACTGTGAGCGTGTTTATTCCCCGTGGATGGACTTAGATCCGATCATGCGGGAGCAGAAGATTCCGCTGTTTGCTGTTGAAAGCCAGGATCCGATCAAAAAATTTGATTTCCTTGGAATTACAATCCAGTACGAAATGTGCTACACCAATATTTTGCAGGTGCTGGAATTATCACAGATTCCGCTCCATGCAGAAGATCGTACCGAGGAGGATCCGATCGTTATCGGCGGCGGTCCGTGTACCTACAATCCGGAGCCGATTGCACCATTTTTCGATCTCTTCTACATGGGTGAGGGCGAGGTGGTTTATTTTGACCTGATCGACCGCTACAAGGAGATCAAGGCGCGCGGCGGCAGCCGGAAGGAATTTCTGGAGCAGGCGGCGCAGATTCCGGGTATCTATGTGCCGGGATTTTATGATGTGACATACA
>ENA-OOZR01001409-OOZR01001409.1-human-gut-metagenome-genome-assembly--contig:-NODE-1409-length-12936-cov-2.164273_pt1 | contig 12936 bp, 10 predicted proteins | sample MGYA00241045_ERZ501406 | MGnify/ENA primary metagenome ERZ501406 (study PRJEB25962, sample SAMEA2042920) | human gut metagenome | biome: human gut; feature: human-associated habitat; material: faeces...
GCGGCCGCACCGCTCCTCGCAGCAGCCGAAGATAAAAATCTGCCGTGGGTTTATGCCTCCCGCTGGGGCGATCTGCAGCTGGCGGTGGATTCACTCGAAAGTGTTGCCGCCGGCGGAACCGTTTCGCCGGCCGCTTTTTCGACAAGTGTGCATAATGCCCCTCCGGCGCTCTTATCCATTGCGCTTGGGCATACCGGCAACCTCACTGCGCTTGCGGGCGGTCCTTTTTCGCTCGAAGCCGCCTTTGAATCCGCGGTTGGTCTGCTCTTTGAAGCTCCGCAGGTTCTGCTTATCTGTGCCGACCTAAAGCCGCCCGTACAGACGAACGCTGCCGGCGTGACACATGCCGTCGGGCTGCTGCTTGGCCGTCAACATGAAACAGCGATCCCGATCAGTGGCGCGAGGCGTGTGCAAAGGGGCCTTACGCAGCCCTGACGACCCGGCCGCTGTCGGCTTCCGAAACGCCCGATAATCGCCTCGACACTTTGGGCGGCTCTTCACCGGCACTGGAAGTACTGGCCTGGCTGCTCGGCTCAGACGATCGTACTTTTACGCATTTTGACCGCCATGCGGCGAACATTTGGGCAAAAACCAGCAGACTTGAAGCCGAGACGAGGCACCCATAATGAATGCAGCTTCCATGCATGCCTTCCGCCGCCGAGCGCTCCTTCCTTTTCGTCTGGCCTTTACTGCTTTCGCTTTTGCGCTCTTTGGCCTGGGCGGAATAGTCTTCGGCTTTTTCCTCACGCCTTGGCTCAAGATGGCGGGCGGCACGCCTGAAGAAAAGAAAAGTCTGGCCAGACGGGTCGTAAAACGCTGGTTTGGGCTCTTTGTCAGTGTTATCACCTCACTCGGTCTCGTACGGATTGAGGTCAAAAACCCCGAAGCGTTCCAGAAAAAGGAGCGATTCTCGCGGCCAACCACCCATCACTGATCGACATTGTGTGCCTTTTATCCATCGTTCCAGAAGCAACCACCATTGTCAAAGCCTCGCTCCTCAAGAATTGGTTCACGCGAGCCCCTATTTTGGGAGCCGGCTACATCCCCAACGACGCCGGTCCCGAAGCACTCGGTCTTCTGGAAGCAGAACTTTCCCGAGGCGTCTCGTTCGTGATTTTTCCTGAAGGCACCCGCACACCTATTCGATTGAGTGAAATGCCCAAGATGCATCGAGGCACAGCGCAGCTCGCACTGCACGCCAACCGGCCTATCACACCGGTAAGAATCTCCGCCCATCCTCGCTGGCTCACTAAGGATGCCGTTTGGTGGCGCCTTCCGCAGGAACCGATGGTCCTCACTTTTGAGGCGCTTCCCGAGATCGATGTTCAGACATTTCAAAGAACTTATAATCAGTCTTTTCGCCGCGCTGCCGTCGAACTTACCAATGCCGTCGGTCGGGCGCTTTTCCCGCATTTGTGAGTGAAGCGAAGCCGCGATCAAGGCTGCGCTTGCCCGCCGCCCAAATCACTCACCTTCAGAGAATCAATCCAGCCATGGACAATCCCCTTATCAGCGAACTGCAGCACCTTATCGTAGAGTCGCTCGCGCTCGAAGACGTCCAACCCGAAGATATTGATCCCGATGAACCGCTCTTTGGCGAAGGACTCGGCCTTGACAGCATTGATGCGCTTGAACTTGGCCTTGCACTCAAAAAGCGCTTCGGCGTGACGCTTACAGCAGAAAGCGAAGAATCCCGCGCCGTTTTCAAAAACGTTCGCTCACTTGCTGACTATATTGAATCCCATCGCGAACAGGCCTGACTCTTTGCCTTAAATGCCATGACGACTTTTACGCCTCAAGAAGAGAAGGTCTACGCCGCTCTTTCCAAAATCCTTACCAACGAATTCGATATTCCGGCCGAGAAGATCCGACCTGAAGCTCGTCTTTACGAGGACTTTGACATCGACTCCATTGATGCTGTCGACATGATTGTGCAGCTGAAGCCTTATTTGGGAAACCGCACAGTGAAGCCGGAAGCCTTCAAGGCTGTGCGCACCCTTGGGGATGTTGTTTCCGTGATTGCCAAAATCATGGAAGAACCCGATCCTGCCGCCTGACACACAGTTGTCAGCCTCAGCGATGGCCCTGCCGCTCAAGGCGGTTCTGCGCGCAGCGTTTGGAACTGTTCTCGTCCTTTATCCCTTCTGGGCCTGGTACGGTCTCTCGCACTGGGGACCGGCAGCGGTTGCTGCTGGTCTTGCCGCAGTCACTTTCTGCCGCGCTTTAGTGACAAGGTCGCGGGAGGATTGGATCCTCTCGGTCATCGCGGTCTGTCTATGCGCAGCAGCTGCATTCTCCGGACAGGAAGAACCCATGCGGTTATATCCAGTCCTTGTCAATGCCTTTCTTCTCTGGGCCTTCGGCACAACGCTTCTCCCCAATCGAATGCCCATGGTCGAACGTTTCGCCCGGATGAAAGATGCTGTGCTGCCGCCCGAAGCCGTTCGGTGGTGCCGAGGCGTTACTCAGGTCTGGTGCGGATTCTTCATTCTCAACGGTGCAGCTGCGCTCGCTACCGTTTTTCTTTCCAGAGAGACATGGGTACTCTGGAACGGGTGTCTTTCCTATATCGCCATCGGCGTGCTCTTTGCGGGAGAATGGCTTCTTCGTACTATCGTCATGCACCGGCGTGAAGGACAACAATAGCGTTCCGTCATCCTGACGGTTAAGTCGACGAACGGTTTGATACGGCAAACCCTCAGACACCGATGAACGTTGTCTTCTCCTTCCATACCGAGGACCTCTCCAGAGTGCATTATCAACCAACGCTTTTTCCATGCAGAACACCATTCTGAGCCGCATCCTTCAACATGCCCCAGCGAACCGCCCTGTTGCAAGAAACACACTAGGCATGGAACTCTCCATGACAGGCTTTCTCGCCGGTGCCGCGGTCTGGCGCAGCACAGCTCAGCATTTGCGCCTGCCTAATGCAGTGCTCTACGCCGAAGATGCCGCTGAACTGCTGCCAGCACTTTTCGGATGCTGGGCAGCCGGTGTGCATGTCGTTCTCCCGGGCGATGCGCTTCCAGGAACGCTCGAACGCCTCAGCGCAGCCGGGCTGACCGCGAAAAACACCATGCTTGGGCTCGATGCCGCGGCAATGGACGAAAGCCGCAGTTGGTCGATCATGACCCCTGAATGCCATTTTTCGGACTTTAACCGCCTGCCGCCTTGCGCAGACCTTCCGCTTTTGGACGACAAAGCAGAACTGTTATCGCTCTTAACAAGCGGAAGCACCGGCGAACCCAAACTCATCAGAAAGCGGCTCGAGCAATGTTTCTACGAGCCTGAATCGATCCATGCCGGCGTCATTGAACGTACCGGCCAATCACCGGCTGCGTGGGGCGAATTTGAAGTGCTCGGCACCGTGAGCGCGCAGCATATCTATGGGCTGCTCTTTCGCTTGATGTGGCCGCTGATGGAAGAACGCGGCATTGCAGTGGGACCGAGGCTTCACTATCCTGAGTCGCTTGAGGCAGCTCTTGAAAATTGCGCTGCGCGAGGACGCAAGGCTGTCGTCATCAGTTCGCCTGCGCATCTGAAGCGCTTCGGCGACGCGTCTCTCTTCACACCGTCACTAGGCACTGCGGCAGCTGTTTTTTCATCGACCGGCCCGCTCGATGATGCCGGCGCAATAAACGCCAAATGCGCCTTTGGGCACTTTCCCTTTGAAGTGCTCGGCTCGACTGAAACCGGCGGCATCGCCTGGCGGCAGCGACGTTTTACGGATAATGAAAAATCCGCCGTTGCCGCGTCAGCTTGGAAGACCGTTGAAGGGATCCAGGCAGCCGTTAAAGTCGACAGCCGCTATTTACCTGCCGGAGAGGGACTCATTGCGCTTTCCGGCCGCCACCTTGACCATGAAGGCTGGATCGACGGTGCAGACCGCATTGCGCTGCAAGACGGTTTGTTTTCACTCCTCGGCCGGGCTGACCGCATCGTCAAAATTGAAGGCAAACGCGTAGCGCTCCCTGAAGTGGAAAAACTGCTGCTTGAAACCGGTCTCGTCTCCAACAGCAAAGTCTTCTTGGAAACGATCGGTGCGGAATCTCAGCGCGATGCACTCCATGCGGCTGTCGTGCTTACGCCGGCAGGACGCGAACTGTTATTTACAAAGGGCAAAGCCGCACTGCTCGAGCCCTTGAAGACGCACTTGAAGCGATCGCTTCCTGCTGTTGCGCTTCCGCGGCGCTGGCGATTTGTCGATCAGCTGCCTGCTGATCCGCAGGGAAAAATCACGGTGGCTTGTCTGCGTACGCTCTTTGATCAGCGCCGACCAGAATGGCTGATAGAGACGGACACGGTTGAGAACGGCAAGCGAGTGCTCACACTTCGTTTTGAAGCATCGCTCCAACTGGCGTGGTTCAGAGGACACTTCCCCGACATGCCGATTCTTCCCGGCGTGGCACAGCTTCTTCTCGTTGAGACTGCTGCCCGAGAATTCACCCAAGTACCGCCCGATGCGGCTCCCGCTCAAGTGAAGACACTGAAGTTCCGAGCTGTTATCCGTCCCGGCGCAAAACTGCGCCTGCGGCTTACGCTGCCGGCTTCGATTCCCACTATGAGCGATCAAGATGGTTCCTGGAAACTCGGCTTCGAGTGGCGACTTATCAATGAGCTGCCTGGTGCCGAAGATGAACTGCAGACAAGCGGAACAATTGAATGGCATCGCGCTCAGGATGAACCTGCCGCATAAAACATCGGTTCTCTGCCGATCCAAATAACGACAACCAATTCCTTCGTGAGAGGCCGTCGGATATCGAACGGCTGTCTAATCCTGCGACGTTCCAAAGATTCTGCCGCCGGCGGTTTCCTTCAAGCAGCAGCGAAAAGCATGAAGGTCCGAATCCATCACGCTCCGTCAATCTGCGAATTCGCCCTCGTACGTTCTTCTCCTCATTTCGACTGTTTGAGACGCTCTCACGCGACATTGGACGGCTGTCACTAAGGAAACAAAAGTGCAAGGCTCATGCGCCTGCGCATCCGCTCTCCCCAAGCGGCATCTCAATGTTTTCAATCCGGTATATCATTTCTGTTTTCAGAGCCGACACCCGTCGGCTTTTTTTCTTTTGACTGACCGTTTTCCTCATGCCGCCAGTGCCCCGCCAAACACCCGTTGGCTCCTCTCGCCGCTTTGCACATCTGTCGCTTCGTCTGCTGCTCCTGCTCATTGGCATGTTCACAGCGGCTCTTGGTGTAGCGCTCACAACGGTGGCAGACCTCGGTACCACCCCCATCAGTACGGTTCCATATGCCTTCACTGTGCTCACGGGCTATTCATTTGGCACAACCACTTTTTTCGTGAACCTTTTTCTGGTTGCGGGTCAGGTGCTGCTCCTTCGTCGGCGGTTTTCGCTCTGGAATCTTCTGCAAATACCGACTGTTCTCATTTTTGGCATCTGTATTGACCTGGCGATGGCGATTGTTTCGCCGCATGCGCCGGCCGGATGGTGGACGGGCCTCCTGATGAGCATTTCGGGAAACTTCGTTCTGGCACTTGGCATTGTCATGCAGATTCGATCAAAAACCATTGTCCAGCCGGGGGAAGGCTTCGTACTGGCAGCCGCCGCGGTCACACGCAAGTCCTTTGGTTCAATAAAGATCGTCAATGACGTCACACTCTCCTTGATTGCTGCCGGCATTGGACTTGTCTGCGCGGGAGAACTCATCGGCGTACGTGAAGGAACCGTCTTGTCGGCAGTTCTGGTCGGACTTTTCGCCAAATTAATCGTGAAGTTTGTCGATCGCTTGGGCGTCTTTGTACAAGCCGGCGCGGCGGCTATTCAAGAACCGCAGCCTCATGAATCAGCGATTACGGCCATCCAGACATCCGAAGAGAACAACGATCAGCTCACAGACGAACGTTCGTCCGCTCAAAATCGCCAATAACAAACTCTTAACAAATTCCCGATCATATTGTCTGAGTGCTCTGTCCAAAGTGATTTTCACTTGTTTTATTAAAGTAAGTAAAGACTATTGAAGTCATCACTGCTACAGAATCTACTAACACATCATCATTGACAATAAAACCTGGGTCATGTTGAGGCTGGCCAACTCCTTTTTCAGGCTCAAACATTCCCATAAAATAAAGAGCAGCAGGACGTCGAGCAGAATACTCTCGAAAATCCTCACTTGCAGTCAACATTTCAACATCACAGACGCGTTCGGTCCCCAATACATCTGCTGCAGCCTCCCGAACAATCGCAACCATTTCCGAGTCATTTACAACAGCTGGCCCGTTGATAAGCAGATCGTACTCTGTTGAGCATCGATGAGCTTTAGCCGTTCCTTCTGCCACTTCCGCCAACCTTTTGCCCATAAATTTAACGACATTTTCGCTAGCGGCACGAAGAGTGCCAGAAATCATTGCCTCCTGCGGCACAACATTAGTCGCTGTACCACCATGGATCGTCCCGACAGTAATTAATCGAGGTTCCAAAGGACTCACTTCTCGAGAAACCACAGTCTGAATGCCATCCACGATTTGGCATATCGTTGTTATCGGATCACATCCCAAATGCGGACTTGCACCGTGAGTCCCTTTCCCAATAACCTTTAAGTTAAACCGACCCGAAGCCATCATTGTTGGACCAGATTTAACGTATATTTTTCCTTTACTAAACATCCCCCAAACATGCATGCCAAAAATAGCATCCACATCATCTATAGCACCGCTTCGAACAACATAACCCGCTCCGGATAAAGGTTTTTCGTATATTTTAACCCTAGTTTCTTCTGCCGGCTGAAAAAGCAGCTTCACCCTTCCTTTAATGGAATTTTCATATTTCTTCAAAAGATTAGCCACACCGAGAAGATTTGTTATATGCGCATCATGCCCGCAAGCGTGCGATACACCTTTAGATTGAGAGCAAAATTCAACCCCTGTTTGTTCTTGAATTGGCAAGGCATCGATATCAGCACGAAGCATGACACAAGGTCTTCCGCTTCCAATCTCAACCATAACTCCAGTTTTTAATGGTCCAAAGCCAATTTGAATATCTGTATATCCAAAATTTTTTAGCTTATTTACAATGTAATGAGTGGTTCTTTCTTCTTTAAATGAAAGCTCGGGATGAGCATGCAAATAATGCCGCCACTCCACCAGTTCTTTTTTGATAACCTCGGCATCATTCTTAATTTGATCAACAGTAATATGATTATTTGAATTCATTTAAATTCCCCAATTAAAAATAATCAGCAACCAAGCGGACTTATTTAATTTAAGAGTAAATAATTTCCAATCATCATTACTATCCAAGCACCTGCCATCGGAATAGCGGTACGACGCACAATGGCTATTGGACTCACACCTGCAGCAGCGGCAACAACGATTGTTGCGCCTGCCACTGGAGAAATACCTCTTGCAAGACCAGCAGTAAACTGCATAGATGAGATGAGCTGGGTCACATTTCCGCCCAACCCGTTCGCAACATCGGTGGCAATTGAACCCAAACTTGTCAGCGCACCAACACCACTGCCTGTCAGGAAGGAAACCACTGCAATCAGCCCTGAAAGGACTGCGGACATTCCTGTTATCCCCAAACCGCCTGCATTTGCGCCATCAAGAAGCAAAGTGATCAGTCCACACAGTTTGATGCCCGTTGCAAATACTTCAGCAGCAATAATCAAAGCCACGATCGTTGAGAACAATGATCCCATGCCTTTGATCATAGCCATAGCATCTTGGAAAACCTGCTTTACATTTCGAACCCGAATCAGTTCGACAATGATGCCTATTACCCAACTCAATAAAAGTGCAGTTACTGTATTTAATTGAATTGCTGAATAACCAAATTTTGAAAAGATACATAATAAGGCAATAGGCAAAACAGGCAAAATTGCATAAGTTGGAGGACCTACTTTCAATACCTTATCAGATGCAAATATTGATTCTTCATAAACATCGTCATTTCGACGATCAAAATACCTCTGAACAAAAATATTTAAAATTGCTATCACCAAAATCATTGGAATAGCCACTGGAAGTTGGTAATGGACAAAATATACAATAGGCTCAATATCTGCGATTTTAGCGGCGTATAGTGCAGTTCCTGTCCCCGGCCCCATTCCGATAGTGCCTGAACAAAAAATTGCTGCTGCTGCACCAGCTTTTGAAACTCCCAAATTTAAAAGAATGGGATACATCGTCGTTAAAAGCAACATCGCCATACCGCCGTGACTAGGAACGACTGGCACCATGGCGGCACCAACAAGATAACATAGTCCCAAAACAATATAGGGGCTATGAAGAGCTTTCAGCGGAGAAATACATGCATGTACAAGCGCACCAGAAGCGCCGATGGTTTCCATATATTTTGCAAAACCACCTGCAACCATAATAATCATGCCAATACCAGCAACCTGCTTAATAGCGGCAAGCCGAATGATATCAATAGCATCAAACCAGATTAATCCAGTAGTTTTAGCATTTTTAGGAAGAATAGAATCAGCCCCGAACATAATAGCGAGACCAATCATTATTAACCCTGCAGCAAACAATACAATCACTGTTGGATAACGTTTTATCACTGCCCAGCCAGCGATAAACACAACAACAGCAGCAAGAAGCGAAACAAGCAGAGACATGGCAAAATCTCCTTATAAAAGGAAATGCCAAGAGAAACAATTATATTCCTCTAGAGTCGAAGCATCCCCTACGCTTCAATCGTAAAAGAATGATCTATAGGATCAATAAGTTTTCATGCTATGCAATTTTAAATTGCAGCCCATGCATTCACCCCGTTTCGACTAACCTTCCAACACTTTTAATTTCTTTACTATTTATTAGTGTACGGATACACTTCAATCGATTTAACAACAGTAGGAGAGAAAATCTCTGTTAACCTTGGGATTACTTCAGAGTTTAAAATATTAGCAAGACTATCAACAATATCTCTATATAGGTCAACAGAAATGTTGGACCGTCCAAGAATATAAACCTTTCGTTCTATTAATGGTGAGGGAACCGAGTAAATCGTCAGCTTACTCAATAATTTTTCATGCTGTAAAAGAGTAAGTGGACGAACAATTGCCCATCCCTTACCGTCAGAAACCAATTTAATACGAAGTCCATTATTATCAGTTTGAATAGTTCCCATTAACTTTAAATCATGAGTAGTTAAATGTTGACTTTCCAATTGCCCTCCACCACTAAAAGAATAATTACGAATAAATGGTAGGCCACAATGCGCTAAATCTTCCCAACTTCTAAAATATCTTCTAAAATTATATTGTGATTTTGGGAAAATAAGAACAGAGGGTTCTCGCAGAAGGAGGTGACGCCTTAAATCTGGAATTTCAAAACAAGGATTAATGGTTAATATTACATCCACCTCATGAGATAAAAGTCTCTCTACAAGTCTGTCTGCGCCTCCAGTTAAACATATGAACTTTGATATTTTATATTTTTGACTGCATCACAGTAATGAACTGTGGAACAACATCATAAGAAAAGCTATCTATAAAACCAATTCTTAAGCTTGGATGGAAATTCGAAGCTTCTCGTGCCAAAGCAACTGCCCGTTGCGATTCATTCATTATAGGAATGAGTTCACTTAATAACTTACGCCCTTCAGGAGTCAATATCAAAGGACGGTAAGAACGATCTACGAGTGTAACCTTTAATTTATTTTCAAGCGTTACTAGTTCACGCGAAATGGAAGAGGTTGACAATCCAAAAATTGACGCCGTCTTTTGAAAAGACTTTGTTTTAGATAGAGAAATAAATATTTCCACATTCCTCGAGAAAATGCCATTCATAGATACATTCTTCATCTCATCCCCTCTGACCCATCATCTTTTTTACATCGCAGATACATCACTTTTTCATGTTTTTAGCTTGAATGTATCCGTTGTTCTTCGCTCATTATGCAACCCCGATGCAAGGTGTAGCAATAAATCTTTTGTTTTCAATAATGAAAATCATTCTTAAATACATGGCTCATATTGATGAACATAAGACAGCGATAAAACCCGTCTTCTATAATCATGTTTATCAGGCAACAAACCAAGCTACTGATATAAGCAATCACTGCTGATAGCTCTAATCAACTAGCGATTATGCTTATACAATTTGGGATACTCGCGCTATCACTAATATGATGCCCGATCTTTAACTATATAGGCATCCAATTAGATGAAATATGAACTTCATTATTTTGAGTGCTTAATTTCTTATCAAGCAACGACTTGTAAAGATTATATTTTTCACCTCATCATTTAATAAATGAATTCCGCTCACGTCGGTTCATTTATTTCATCAAGCCAAGTATTAACAGATATATCGCTTTGCTGCTGTCTACTGACTGCATAAAATACTTGTGTAATCCTAAATACGTTAAATAGAAAACCCGCTCGGAAAAAATCCTAGCGGGTCCTCTTTTATGTGCCAACCTAGCCGCTATATCCAGTTAGGCTGCGCAGATGTTGAGCTGCTATTAGGCAGCCTGAATCTTAGGCTTGCTGCGGCGCATATTGTGAAGCACGATCACTGCAACAATAAGGAGCCCCAGAGACGTGCCAAACGAGAGCCAGAGATTCCCGCCGGAGAGGCCCGCAACGAGATATCCCACCGCCGAACAGAATGCAACAAGCAGCGCATAAGGGAGCTGTGTTGAAACATGCTCGATATGATTGCAACCGGCACCTGCAGACGAAAGAATCGTGGTATCTGAAATGGGCGAGCAGTGATCGCCGAAAACCGAACCCGCGAGCGTTGCAGAAAGAACAACAATCGTGAGCGAGGGATCAATGCCCTGAACCACCGGCACAACGATCGGAATCAGGATGCCGAACGTACCCCAGGCAGTACCCGTCGAGAAGGCGAGAAAAGCCGCGATAATGAATACCGCAGCCGGAAGGAACACTGAAAAGTCCCCGCCCGCCGTAGAAACCAAAGATTCAACAAACTGCGGCGTTGACAGTAGGTCTCGGCAGACACCCGAAAGCGTCCAAGCAAGCACCAAAATGATATTGGCCGGAAGCATGAGCTTCATGCCCTCCACCAACCCCTGCATAAAATCGCCAAAAGGCACCAGCCGACGGGGGACGTAGAGCAAAAGCGCAACGAGAACAGAACCGAAGGCCGCCCACACCAGCGCAGCAGCAGCCGACGAATTGCCAATGGAAGCAGCAAAACTGTGGTACGCCGGATCCGCGCCCCAATAGCCGCCCGAATACATCAATGCCAGAACAGCAAAGATGATCAGTGCAGTGATCGGAACCAGCATGTCCATTACCGTTCCTCTCGGGTTGGCTTTGGGCGGTTCAGCGCCGCCGCCCTGAATGCCGCCGACATTCCCCTGAAGCGCCTTCTCTTCACTCGTACGCATGGGCCCAAAATCGAGTCCTGTGAAAATGATGAAGAAGACCATGAAGATCGACAGCAGCGCATAGAAATTCCATGGAATCGATGCGATGAAAGCAGCCATGTCGGACTCAAAGACAGCGTTGCCTTTAAGTGAAGAGCCCACCGCAGCAGCCCAAGACGACACCGGTGCAATGATGCAGACCGGGGCGGCAGTGGAGTCGATGATGTAGGCGAGTTTTGCGCGCGAAACGTTGTAGCGATCGCAGAGCGGACGCATCACTGTGCCCACGGAAAGGCAGTTGAAGTAGTCGTCAATGAAAATCAGGATGCCAAGACCTGAAGTCGACATAAGCGTCGCACGACGCGACTTCACACGCTGTACAGCCCAGTTGCCGTATGCCTTTGTACCTCCCGACATGCCGACGACATAGACCAAAGCGCCCAAGAGCGACGTGAAGATGAGGATATTGAAGTCCACCTTATCCCCCATCAGCTTGAACGTCGTTTCGAGCGTTCCCATGATGATGTTGGCGTCGGTGCCGATCGCGTAGATAAGCGTGCCCGTAAGGATACCGATCAGAAGTGAGGAAAGCACTTCCTTCGTGAGCAGCGCAAGTGCAATGGCAACGATCGGCGGAACGATCGAAAGCCAGCCAGCGGCGTAGGGTTCCATGATTCTTTTTGTGTGTTTCTTCCGCCTCAGGACTGCGTAAGCAGCCTCAAGGCAGTGAGGCGTTGCGGAATTGGAGCGAATGCGAAGTCCTTGCCGAGCACAAAGACCTGAATATCGTGTTCGCCCTTCATATCAAGCTTCGCATTATGCAACAGGATGCTTCAATCTACCTGCAGTCGTATGCCGTCAATTCGCCTTAGCACACAGCAAGGTAAAAAAACGAAGCTTCCTATACAGATATTTCCCCGAAATTGCAACGATTTTCTTAGCGCTCTGCCTGCAAAACTTTGCTTCCATCCGAGCTGCATCAGAACGGCCGGAAAAAAACAGAACAGAAGGATTTGAGCCAATATGACGCACGCAACTGCACTTCAGAACCATCGTCTCATGCTCGGCGGACGAAGCTTCCTCCCGCTGATGCTTGGCGGCATGGGTACCAATATCTCCACAGCCGAACTGGCTTTGGCCGTTGAACGGCTCGGCGGCATCGCGCACCTTTCCGACGCGATGCTGATGGACCTTTCGGATCGTCTATTCGGTACACGCTTTACTGCCGAAAAGGCTAAACGCACGGCCTCTGAACGCGACAACATGGATAAGAGCGCCGTGACTTTCAACCTTGACAATGTCAAGGAAGCGGCCCGCCGCTATGTGAGCGACGTCATGAGCCGCGCTACCGGACATGGTCTCGTCCTGATCAACTGCATGGAAAAGCTCACGATGAATGCGGGGCTCGAAACTCTGCGTGCACGTCTGACGGCTGCACTTGACGGCGGCATCGACGGAATCACACTTTCGGCCGGTCTTCACCTCTCGAGCATGAAACTCATGGCCGATCACCCGCGTTTTAAAGATGCGCTCGTCGGCATCATTGTTTCCTCTTCGCGGGCGCTGAACCTCTTTTTAAAAAAGAGCGCCTCCACAGGACGGCTGCCGGATTATGTTGTTGTTGAGG
>ENA-OOZR01001430-OOZR01001430.1-human-gut-metagenome-genome-assembly--contig:-NODE-1430-length-12738-cov-2.490105_pt1 | contig 12738 bp, 9 predicted proteins | sample MGYA00241045_ERZ501406 | MGnify/ENA primary metagenome ERZ501406 (study PRJEB25962, sample SAMEA2042920) | human gut metagenome | biome: human gut; feature: human-associated habitat; material: faeces...
CCTACTACCTGGACTACCAGAACCGCCGCGCCGACCACGTAAACGCCCTGTGGAACATCATCGACTGGGATGTGGTAGAAAAACGAATGTAACCGGACTCATTAAAATTAAGCTAAACTATACTATTGAAAAGGTCGTTGTGAATTTCACAGCGGCCTTTTTTCTAGCATAAAAAACTAAACTATCTATTGTATTTCAAAGGCATAATTTGTATTTTTGCAATAGCCGAAAATCAAAACAGACAATTATGACACTTCAGCTAAAAAATAAAAAATGGCGCATTGTCTACGTTATTTCCTTTCTTTTATTCTCCTTTACAGGCAATGCGGCTATTCCGGAAGAACCGGAAGAGGAGATTCTTTTCGTGACGTCCTATAATTCCGATACTAAATATACCTACGATAATATCAACACGTTCGTAGAAACGTACCGCCAACTGGGTGGCAAGTATTCCACCATCGTAGAAAACATGAATGTTACCGACCTCAATCAATCCAGAAAATGGAAAAAAAGACTTACCAACATTCTGGACAAACATCCGAACGCCAAGCTGGTTATCCTGCTGGGTGGCGAAGCGTGGAGCAGTTTCCTGCACCTCGAAGACGAGAAGTACAGACAACTGCCCGTATTTTGCGCTATGGCATCGCGCAACGGCATCCGTATTCCGGAAGACTCTATTGATATACGGACTTATGAACCTCAGAGTATCGACTTAACGGAAAGAATGAACAAATACAATATAATATACTGTAACACATATGAATATGATATCGATAAGGACATAGAAATGATGCGAAGCTTTTATCCGGATATGGAGCATTTAGTGTTCATCTCGGACAACACCTACAACGGACTTGCCGAACAAGCGTGGGTAAAAAAGAATATGAAACGCTATCCGGAAATATCGACGACCTATATTGACGGCCGTATCCACACCCTTGATGCTGCCGCCAAACAACTACGCGATGTCCCCAAAAATTCGGTTGCACTACTGGGTATCTGGAGAATTGACAATCGGGGCATAACGTATATGAACAACTCTGTATATGCTTTCTCCAAAGCGAATCCAGAGTTGCCTGTTTTCAGCCTGACTGCTACCGCCATCGGTTATTGGGCAATCGGAGGATATATCCCCCAATACGACGGAATAGGGAGAAGCATGGGAGAACAGGCTTATCAATTTCTGGACAAGGGGAAAAACAATGTCGGCCACATTCATTTGTTGCCCAACAGATACAAATTTGATGCCAACAAACTGCATGAATGGGGATTTCAGGACAAGAAACTACCTTTCAATTCACTTATCATCAACCAACAGGTGCCTTTCTTTCAGGCATATCGGACGGAAGTGCAATTCATCCTGTTTACCTTCCTTGTACTGATAGGCGGACTGTTTATCTCACTGTATTATTATTACCGGACAAAAATCTTAAAGAATCACCTTGAGAAGACTACAGCCCAACTAAGGGAAGATAAAAAGAAACTGGAATTATCGGAAATTGCACTACGTCATGCCAAAGAGCGTGCCGAAGAAGCCAATCAACTGAAAAGTGCCTTCGTATCAAATATGAGCCACGAAATACGGACACCGCTGAACGCCATTGTCGGCTTTTCCAGCCTGCTGATCGATACCGTGGAAACAACGGACGAGCAGAAGGAATATGCGGATATCATCCAGACTAATTCCGAATTGTTATTGCAACTGATCAGTGATGTACTGGATGTATCACGTCTGGAATCAGGCAAACTGCTGTTCAAGTATGAATGGTGCGAACTGGTAAATCATTGCCAGAACATGATCACACTGACCAGAAAGAACCGGACAAGAGATATAGATGTCAGGCTTCAGATGCCGAAAGAGCCTTATATGCTCTATACCGATCCGCTACGTTTGCAGCAGGTTATCATCAACTTACTGAACAATGCGTTGAAGTTTACTCCCGACGGCGGAAGTATCACGCTGAATTATGAAATAGATGAAGAAGACCAGTGTATGCTGTTCTCTGTGACCGATACAGGCTCGGGCATCCCCGAAGACAAGCAGGAACTGGTATTCCAGCGTTTTGAGAAGCTCAACGAATTTGTGCAGGGAACAGGCTTGGGACTGGCAATCTGCAAACTGACCATACAACGCATGGGAGGCGATATCTGGATTGACAAGAATTATAAGAACGGAGCACGGTTTGTCTTTTCTCATCCTATCAAAAAACGGGAATCGGAAGAAAAATGAAAAAAAACCGGATAATTTGATGAATCTTTGTTTCTTTTTCGCTTACTTTGCTCCCGTAAAGACAAAGGGGTGCCCCAAAGAGGGGCTGAGATTATACCCTAGGAACCTGAGGCAGTTAGCACTGACGTAGGGATTGTGTTTCTTTCTTATCGCCTTTCTATATAAGCACGCTCTTTGTATTTACTTTCAACTTATTAATACTGATAGGACAATGAAAGTACAAGTTAACAACAAAGAGGTGGAAATGACTCCTGCTTCTACCCTTACACAACTGGCTGCCCAACTGGAACTTCCGGCACAAGGCATCGCTATTGCCGTAAACAACAAAATGATTCCACGTTCCGAATGGGAGAAATTCGCGTTACAGGAGAATGATAACCTCGTGGTCATCAAAGCGGCTTGTGGAGGGTAAAAGTATGGTCAGTCTACAATTTATCACCCACCAGACCGATCGGTATACTTATTTCGAATCGGCACTCATGGCACTTGAAGGAGGATGTAAATGGATTCAGCTACGCATGAAGGAAGCTCCGTATGAAGAGGTGGAAGCTGTTGCCCTCCAACTAAAGCCTCTCTGCAAAGAAAAAGAAGCGATCTTACTTCTGGATGATCACGTCGAACTTGCCAAAAAGCTGGAAGTGGACGGAGTGCATCTGGGCAAAAAAGACATGCCGATAGATCAGGCACGACAATTACTTGGAGAAGCATTTATTATCGGAGGTACGGCAAATACATTCGAAGATGTCGTACAGCACTACCGTGCCGGAGCGGATTACCTCGGCATCGGTCCTTTCCGGTTTACCACTACAAAGAAAAACCTGAGTCCTGTTCTGGGACTGGAAGGTTATGCCGCTATTTTATCTCAGATGAAAGAAGCGAATATCGAACTGCCGGTAGTAGCCATCGGAGGAATCACCTGTGAGGATATACCCGCCATACTCGAAACCGGAGTGAACGGAATAGCACTTTCCGGAACGATTCTTCGGGCGGAGGATCCGGCAGCGGAAACACGAAAGATTTTGAACATGAAATGTATAATCAAATAAAATAATTGAAAAGTGGAAAAGTTAGTAATTGCAGGCCGTGAGTTCGACTCCCGCCTTTTTCTGGGTACAGGAAAATTCAATTCCAATGAAGTAATGGAACAAGCCATTCTGACATCGGGCACTGAAATGGTAACCGTAGCAATGAAGCGCATCGACATGGATGACAAAGAAGACGACATGCTGAAACATATTATTCATCCGAATATCCAGTTGCTACCCAACACATCGGGAGTACGCGATGCGGAAGAAGCTGTTTTCGCCGCACAGATGGCACGTGAAGCTTTTGGTACCAACTGGCTGAAACTGGAAATCCATCCGGATCCGCGCTATCTGCTCCCCGACTCTATCGAAACCCTGAAGGCTACAGAACAGCTTGTCAAACTGGGCTTCATCGTATTACCCTATTGCCAGGCCGACCCTGTGCTCTGCAAACGACTGGAAGAAGCCGGTGCCGCTACCGTAATGCCGCTGGGTGCTCCCATCGGAACTAACAAAGGACTGCAAACCAAAGAATTCCTGCAGATTATTATCGAACAGGCCGGTATCCCCGTTGTCGTAGATGCCGGAATCGGTGCACCGAGCCACGCTGCCGAAGCAATGGAACTGGGAGCTTCTGCCGTACTGGTAAATACCGCCATCGCCGTAGCAGGCAATCCGGTAGAAATGGCGTTGGCCTTCAAAGCCGCCACCGAAGCCGGAAGACGGGCATACGAAGCAGGACTGGGTCTGCAGGCTGATAACTTTATAGCAGAAGCAAGTTCACCTTTAACTGCATTTTTGGAATAAGTAATAGGTGATAAGTAATAGGTAATAAGTAGGGAGTAGTGTTTGTTTCACTATTCTTAATAATACGATAATAAAATTCTATGGAACAAAAAATAAAATTTTCCCGTTCTCAGAAAGTGTATCTGCCGGGTAAACTCTATCCGAACATCCGTGTAGCCATGCGGAAAGTTGAACAAGTGCCCAGTGTCAGCTTCGAAGGAGAAGAAAAGATAGCTACTCCGAATCCGGAAGTATACGTATATGACACCAGCGGTCCGTTCAGTGACCCGTCAATGAGCATTGATCTCAAGAAAGGACTTCCCCGCTTACGTGAAGAATGGATTGTGGGACGCGGTGACGTAGAGCAACTCCCCGAAATCACTTCGGAATACGGACAAATGAGACGTGATGACAAAAGTCTGGATCATCTCCGCTTTGAACACATTGCCCTTCCCTATCGTGCCAAAAAGGGAGAAGCCATCACTCAGATAGCATACGCCAAACGAGGAATCATCACTCCGGAAATGGAATATGTGGCGATCCGCGAAAATATGAACTGTGAGGAACTGGGAATCGAGACTCACATTACTCCCGAATTTGTCCGTAAAGAAATAGCAGAAGGACGTGCAGTGCTGCCTGCCAACATCAATCATCCGGAAGCCGAACCGATGATTATCGGCCGTAACTTCCTAGTGAAAATCAATACGAATATCGGAAACTCCGCCACCACTTCCAGCATTGACGAGGAAGTGGAAAAGGCTTTATGGAGCTGCAAATGGGGAGGTGATACGCTGATGGACCTTTCAACAGGAGAAAATATTCATGAGACACGTGAATGGATCATCCGCAACTGCCCTGTACCGGTAGGCACTGTACCTATCTATCAGGCACTTGAGAAAGTGAATGGTGTAGTGGAAGACCTTAACTGGGAAATCTATCGGGACACACTGATCGAACAATGCGAACAGGGAGTAGATTATTTTACGATTCATGCAGGTATCCGCCGTCATAATGTTCATCTTGCCGATAAACGTCTGTGCGGCATTGTCAGCCGTGGAGGAAGCATCATGAGCAAATGGTGTCTGGTGCACGATCAGGAAAGTTTCCTGTATGAACACTTTGACGATATCTGTGATATTCTGGCTCAATACGACGTTGCCGTATCATTGGGAGACGGACTGCGTCCGGGCTCTATCCATGATGCCAACGACGAAGCACAGTTTGCAGAACTGGACACGATGGGAGAACTGGTACTTCGTGCATGGGAAAAGAACGTGCAGGCATTTATCGAAGGTCCGGGACACGTACCGATGCATAAAATCAAGGAGAACATGGAACGTCAGATCGAGAAATGCCATGATGCGCCATTTTATACACTCGGCCCTTTAGTGACGGATATCGCTCCTGGCTACGATCACATTACCTCTGCCATCGGAGCTGCTCAAATCGGCTGGTTAGGTACAGCTATGCTTTGTTATGTCACTCCGAAAGAGCATCTTGCCCTGCCGGATAAAGAAGACGTACGTGTAGGGGTTATCACTTATAAGATTGCCGCTCATGCTGCCGACCTTGCCAAAGGGCATCCGGGAGCACAGGTACGCGACAATGCCTTGAGCAAAGCCCGTTACGAGTTCCGCTGGAAAGATCAGTTCGACTTGTCTCTCGATCCGGAACGGGCACAAGGATATTTCCGCGCGGGACATCACATTGACGGAGAATACTGCACGATGTGCGGACCAAATTTCTGCGCCATGAGATTATCCCGTGATCTGAAGAAAAATGCCAAGAGTGATAAATAATGAGTTGTGAATATCCCCAAACCAAGTCACAACCTCATTTCTTTTTAATTTTCAACTTTCAATTAATTAAAATGTTCTCAGACGAATTAGAAAAAATATCCTGGGAAGAGACGACAAAAGCCATCTATTCCAAGACAGATGCCGATGTACGCCGGGCTTTAGGCAAATCCGGGCATCTGGACGTCAATGATTTTATGGCATTGATCTCACCTGCCGCCACTCCCTATCTGGAAGTGATGGCCCGCCTCAGCCAGAAATATACGATGGAGCGGTTCGGCAAAACAATCTCTATGTTTGTGCCGCTCTATATCACCAATTCATGCACCAACTCCTGCGTCTATTGCGGTTTCCATATCAGTAATCCGATGAAAAGAACGATTCTGACGGAGGAGGAAATCATCAACGAATACAAAGCAATCAAACGGCTGGCTCCTTTTGAGAATCTTTTACTCGTGACAGGTGAAAATCCGGCAGCAGCAGGTGTACCTTACATCGCCCGTGCTCTCGATCTGGCAAAACCTTATTTCAGTAACCTTCAGATTGAAGTGATGCCCCTCAAAGCGGAAGAATACAAAGAACTCACCCATCACGGGCTGAACGGAGTCATCTGCTTTCAGGAAACTTATAATAAGGCGAACTATAAAAAGTATCACCCGCGAGGCATGAAGTCCAAATTCGAATGGCGTGTCGATGGATTCGATCGTATGGGACAGGCGGGTGTCCATAAGATCGGCATGGGTGTCCTGATCGGTCTGGAGGAATGGCGGACAGATGTGACAATGATGGCTTACCACCTCCGCTACCTGCAGAAACACTACTGGAAGACCAAATACAGCGTCAACTTCCCCCGTATGCGTCCATCCGAAAACGATGGCTTCCAACCCAATGTTATCATGAACGACCGGGAACTTGCACAGCTTACTTTCGCCATGCGAATCTTCGATCATGATGTAGATATCTCCTATTCTACCCGTGAAAGCGCCGAGATACGAAATCACATGGCAACACTGGGCGTGACAACCATGAGTGCCGAAAGCAAGACAGAACCGGGCGGATATTACAGCTACCCGCAAACACTGGAGCAGTTCCATGTGAGTGACGAACGGAAAGCGGTAGAAGTGGAACGTGACCTGAGGAAATTAGGACGTGAACCGGTCTGGAAGGATTGGGACCAGTCTTTTGACTTTAAAAGATAAAACGATGCGATACGACAGGCAAATGATCCTTCCCGAAATCGGAGAAGACGGTCAGCAGAAACTGAAGCAAGCAAAGGTTCTTATTGTAGGCGTGGGAGGGCTAGGCTCTCCCATAGCCCTCTATCTGACCGGAGCAGGAGTAGGCTGCATTGGACTGGTAGATGACGATGTAGTCAGCATCAGTAATCTGCAACGGCAAGTGCTCTATTCGGAGAAAGAATTAGGTAAACCCAAGGCAATATGTGCCGCCGAACGACTTTCCGCACTAAACAGCGAGATAACTATCCGGACTTATCCAATCCGTTTAACGGAGGAAAACGCACAGGAAATTATCAGTCAGTATGATATAGTAGTAGACGGCTGCGACAACTTTTCTACCCGCTATCTTATCAATGACATCTGTGCCGAAATGGGGAAAGTGTATGTCTATGGAGCAATCTGCGGCTTTGAAGGTCAGGTATCCGTTTTTCATTACGGAGAAGAGAAAAAAAGTTATCGGGACTTATATCCGGACGAAGAAGAAATGAGGCGAATGCCTCCGCCTCCCAAAGGTGTAATGGGCATTACTCCTGCGGTAACAGGAAGCATCGAAGCAACGGAAGTGCTGAAGATTATCTGTGGATTTGGCGAAGTATTATCAGGTAAACTATGGACTATTGACTTGCGCACATTGCAATCTAACAAATTTTCACTATAAACGTTGGTTTCTGAAATAGTTAATTAGTAACTTTGCTAAACTTTACAACTTTACACAGGAAATGAAACTAATTGTAGTTACCACGCCCACGTTCTTCGTTGAAGAAGATAAGATCATTACCGCTCTTTTCGAGGAGGGACTGGATATTCTACATCTCAGAAAACCTGAGACACCGGCCATGTATTCCGAACGATTACTGACGCTGATTCCGGAAAAATATCATCGCCGCATTGTGACACACGAACATTTTTATCTGAAAGAAGAGTTCAATCTGATGGGTATCCACCTGAATGCACGCAATCCGAGCGAACCGCATGACTATGCCGGACACGTCAGTTGTTCCTGCCATTCCGTAGAAGAGGTGAAGAACAGAAAGCATTTCTATGATTACATTTTCATGAGTCCCATTTACGATAGTATTTCGAAGGTTAATTACTATTCTACTTATACGGCAGAAGAACTTCGTGAGGCACAGAAAGCTAAGATCATTGACTCAAAAGTAATGGCACTTGGAGGTATTAATGAAGATAATCTACTAGAAATAAAAGATTTCGGATTTGGAGGGGCTGTTGTACTGGGGGATCTCTGGAATAAATTTGATGCCTGTCTGGATCAGAATTATCTGGCTGTGATCGAGCATTTCAAAAAGTTAAAGAAATTGGCGGACTAAGAAATATCGATTCGAATATTATATACAATCATAAATAAAGAAACCGCTGTAAGTAATCTTTTACAGCGGTTTACTTTTTAGTAATTTTCTTATCAGAATTTATATCCTAATACAATAGAAAAGTTTGTATTTTTAGGATTACCTATTTTTTCTACATCTACTAAACCAAATTGACCATCCAATCCTACAATAACCTTACCTAATTCCAAAGCTACTCCAACACCAAGACCGGCATCAAAACGTTTTAAAGCATCATCACCAAATGTATCATACTTACGTTCCGTATCATTCCCCAAATCAATTTTGGTTTTACCAGCAATACCACATGCCAAATAAGGACCAGCATTAACCACAATATTTGTATTATCCGCAACATTAAAACGAGCAGCAGCCATAACTGGTAATTCCAAATACATTGCATTTATGCTATTACCATCCTTTTTTGCTCCTTTAGTCGACAAAAACAATGATGGCTGTAATGACCAAGTATTATCAAAAGCATATTCAAAACCACCTCCAAGTTTAAAGCCAATCTTTGCATTCAAATCAGCATCACCTGTATAATTACTAATGTTCATTCCTACCTTAGCATTCCAACCTGTAATCTGTGAAAAGCCAGCAACTGAAATCAGCGCAAATAAAATAAATAAAGCACTCTTTTTCATAATTCTAAAGTTTTAATTAATACTATAGTTAAATCATCTGTTTAATTAACAATGCAAATATATGATTGATATATATATCAAACAACTTTTTCGTTAACAAACGTGTAAAATATAGAGATTACACACAAAGAAAGGGAATTCCCTATTTCAGAGAATCCCCTTTCCTATTTTTTATTATCTACTACCCGATTAGAAATTGTAGTGGAAACCAATAGACAAATCTTCGCTAGTCAACATCAGACCGAAAGAATCTCCGGAAGTGTTCACATTCTTACGATATCCCAAGAAACCATACTTGGCGATAAAAGAGAAATGATCGTTCAGTTTAACAGCGATACCCGGTCTCAAACCGATCTGACCTGCTTTAGTGGTATCACCATCTTTGATTTTCACGAAACCAATAGCAGCAGTTCCGTCCAGGAACAGACGTACAGCATCATTCTGATAGTAAGACCAACGGATGTACGGAGCAACAGTAACTGAATTTGCAGTCACTTGTTTCACATATTCGTGTGAATAGTTCAGTTCAGCACCCAATGCCCATGTTTCATTAAAATTGTAGCCGATTTCCGGAGCAACTTTAAAAGAAGTAGTGTTGCCTGTGCTGTTACGCCATACGTTCAATGATCCGCCTACGTAAATGTCCTGTGCTTTTACAGCGATAGTTGCTAACATTACAACTACCAATAATAAACCCTTTTTCATCTTCTTTCTTTTTAAGTTATAAAATAAAAACATGTTTTGTTTTCGGGGGCAAAATTAAGCTACTTCTTCATCTTAAACAAATATTTAGTTAGTTTTTTATAATAATCACCAAACAAATCATTATTAATGGCTGATTATCAGGGCTGAACAAATACAATTAAAAATAACATCATCCAACAAAAAAGGCTGTAATCATTCTCTCACGAGACGATTACAGCCCAATTATCAGAAAGTTAACTTTCTAACCAGTTTATCTTTCTATCCTTCAATTGCTGCCTGCGCCGCTGCTAATCTTGCGATAGGTACCCGGAACGGAGAGCAACTAACGTAATTCAAACCTACTCTATGGCAGAACTTCACTGAAGACGGTTCACCACCATGTTCGCCACAGATACCGCATTTCAAATCCGGACGGATAGCACGGCCCTTTTCTGTAGCCATACGTACCAACTGACCTACACCATTCTGATCGAGCACCTGGAACGGGTCTACTTTCAGAATCTTCTTTTCCAGATAAACCGGAAGGAAGGAAGCGATATCGTCACGAGAATATCCGAAGGTCATCTGAGTCAAGTCATTCGTTCCGAATGAGAAGAATTCAGCAGATGAAGCAATACGGTCAGCAGTCAGAGCTGCACGAGGAATTTCAATCATAGTACCTACTTTGAAATCAATGCTGTCGCCCACTTCTTCAAACAACTTGGCAGCCTCTTCACGAATCACCTTCTCTTGTTCCTTGAATTCATATAAAATACCGGTCAACGGAACCATGATTTCAGGATGTGTCTCTACTCCTTCTTTCTTCAGTTCAAGAGCAGCACCCAAGATAGCACGTGTCTGCATCTGAGTTATTTCAGGATATGTATTTCCCAAACGGCAACCGCGGTGACCTAACATCGGATTGTGTTCACACAGCGATTCTACACGTTGCTGGATATATTGCAGGCTTACACCCATCGTATCAGCCATTTCCTGCTGTCCCTTCGTATCATGAGGAACAAACTCATGCAAAGGAGGATCGAGCAGACGAACAGTCACCGGACAACCGACCATTGCTTTAAAGATACCCTTAAAGTCGGCTTGCTGATACGGAAGAATCTTAGCGAGTGCTTTACGACGTCCTTCTGCATTTTCTGCCAGAATCATTTCACGCATCGCCTTGATCTTTTCACCTTCGAAGAACATATGTTCCGTACGGCAAAGACCGATACCTACTGCACCAAAGTTGCGTGCTACTTCTGCATCGTGAGGAGTATCCGCATTGGTACGTACTTGCAGACGGGTATATTTATCCGAGAGTTTCATCAAATCGGCAAAGTCTCCGGAAAGTTCGGCAGCCTGAGTTTCTACCTTACCATTATATACTTCGCCTGTACTACCGTTCAAAGAAATATAATCGCCTTCTTTCAAAACAATGCCGTCAATTTCTACTGTACGAGTCTTATAGTCGATATTCAATGCTCCTGCACCGGATACACAACATTTACCCATACCACGAGCTACCACAGCAGCATGAGAAGTCATACCACCACGAGCTGTCAGGATACCTTCGGCAACTGCCATACCGGCCAAGTCTTCCGGAGAAGTCTCGATACGTACCATTACCACTTTCTTTCCGGCAGCATGCCATTCGGCGGCATCATCAGCGAAGAATACAATCTGACCGGTTGCAGCACCCGGAGAAGCCGGAAGACCGCGAGTCAGCACTTTCGCCTGTTTCAAAGCAGATTTATCGAATACCGGGTGAAGAAGTTCATCCAGTTTGTTAGGTTCTACACGCATCAAAGCAGTCTTTTCATCAATCATGCCCTGACGGAGCAAGTCCATTGCGATTTTCACCATAGCCGCACCGGTACGTTTACCGTTACGAGTCTGCAGGAACCATAACTTACCTTCCTGCACGGTGAATTCCATGTCTTGCATATCTTTATAGTGGTTCTCCAATTTAGTCTGCAATGCATCCAGTTCCTTATAGATTTCCGGCATAGCTTCTTCCATTGAAGGGAATTTTGCAGCACGAATGTCTTCAGTCACACCTGCCAGTACAGCCCAGCGCTGAGAACCAACCTTCGTAATCTGTTGTGGAGTACGGATACCGGCTACCACATCTTCACCTTGTGCGTTGATCAGGTATTCACCGTTGAAAAGGTCTTCACCTGTACCGGCATCACGAGAGAAGCAAACTCCTGTTGCAGAAGTGTCACCCATATTACCGAATACCATAGCCTGTACGTTTACAGCTGTTCCCCATTCATCAGGTATACCTTCCATCTTACGATAAAGGATAGCACGTTCGTTCATCCATGAATCAAATACGGCACAGATAGCTCCCCAAAGTTGTTCGTAAGCACAAGTCGGGAAATCTTTTCCGGTCTGTTCTTTCACAGCGGCCTTGAACTTCTTCACAAGCTCTTGCAGGTCTGCTACTTCCAGTTCGTTATCAAGCTTTACTCCTTTTGATTCTTTTACTTCTTCAATGATTGCTTCGAACGGATCGATATCTTCCTTGTTCGTCGGCTTCATGCCCAGAACAACGTCACCGTACATCTGTACAAAACGACGATAAGAGTCCCATGCAAAACGGGCATTACCAGTCTTGCGGATGATACCTTCCACCACCTCGTCATTCAGACCCAGATTCAGAATAGTATCCATCATACCCGGCATAGACGCACGGGCACCTGAACGTACAGAAACCAACAATGGATTTTCGATATCACCGAATTTAGATTTCATCAATTCTTCTACACGGGCAATGGCCTTTACTACTTCATCTTTCAGCAACTCAACCACTTTATCACGTCCTAATGTATTGTATTCTGTACAAACATCTGTTGTTATTGTAAATCCGGGGGGAACTGGAATTCCGATTAAATTCATTTCTGCAAGGTTGGCTCCCTTACCACCGAGCAGATTCTTCATGTCAGCCTTTCCTTCTGCCTGACCATTTCCAAAGGTATAAACT
>ENA-OOZR01001433-OOZR01001433.1-human-gut-metagenome-genome-assembly--contig:-NODE-1433-length-12724-cov-2.699108_pt1 | contig 12724 bp, 10 predicted proteins | sample MGYA00241045_ERZ501406 | MGnify/ENA primary metagenome ERZ501406 (study PRJEB25962, sample SAMEA2042920) | human gut metagenome | biome: human gut; feature: human-associated habitat; material: faeces...
CTTTTTATTTATTTAATGATGTATTACACATAGAAAAATGCACGTCTTGGCATAATTAACCATATACATAATCTATTTTGAGCAAAAACTTCCAAAAACTAAATGCCATAATGCTGTTTGTAAGCACCATATACACCTACAAACAATATGTTATTCGTTACAAACGATGCAAATTGTTCATCATACACACATCATATCAAAGAACTATTTTGCTTGCCAAAAGAAAAAGATATGACTCCACGCTTAACTTGACTTTAATGACCGTTATAATATACACGGGCAATAAAGTTAAGTCAAATAGAGGGAGAGAAGAAAATTAGCCTACTGGGTATTTTTTTTCTTTTCGCCAGCAATGAAATTCTATGCAAAATCTTCTGAAAATCTCATAGTACAGCTAGCAAATTTACACCAAAAACCACCTTTTTTATCAAAGTCTTTTCTTTTGTTTTCTTGTACCGGAAAAACGCAGTATCTTTGCAAAAGTTCAGCGAAGAATAAAGAGCAAAATCAGACTTTCCTACCGTTTAAGTTTCAAACTATTGGTAGTCAATCAGTCTAATATGCTGCATCGGGAAATAACAATCCCCAATATATTTATTAACACCCTAAATATCCCAATATATGTTTTCCCCCACAATTGACAACCTTCTTCGAACAATCGATTATAGTAGCAATTGCCATGAGAAAATAATTAATGATATTTCTTCTGGCTATTACTCCTCATACCTATTTTTTAATAAATATTCAACAATTTCTTTATCTGCCGGTAGCCACATAACTTCATTAAGGGAGCTTAATACTAGCCACCGTGCAGATTTATGTTCACGAAGCTCTAATTCACCAGCTAAAATTGTACACAGATAACAGTGCATAGTAAGGTGAAAAGATGGATAGTCAAAATCAGTAGTACATACAAATCCATCAATACTAATGTCAATACCTAACTCTTCTTGAATTTCCCGTCTGAGTGCATTTTCATGGCTTTCGCCTTTCTCTATTTTACCACCAGGAAATTCCCACAAACCTTCAAACTCGCCATAACCACGTTGGGTTGCAAAGTATTTTTCATTATCATAGATTATAGCTGCTACAACTTCTATCTGTTTCATAGCTTATATTGCTTTAACATATTGTGCCATTGCTGGTTGTTGAAGTTTCCATGTGATATTCATAGGGAAATCATCATGAGAAGACATATACTCTACTAGACCAAAACAATGGAAAGGACAAGTATTACCATAACCATCCTTTTTCTCTTCACGAACAAAGAGGATTATTTTGTTTTGTGTATCAGCTTGCTTAGTATATCGCTGTCCTCCATTATTTTGATGAGAGTCTGTGTTTTGTGACTGCCAATGGAAATAGTGTTCATTAATGAGATAATCATTATACTGTGTTGAAGGAGAAAAATCCTTATCTGATTTGTTTAGCGTCACAAAAAGTAATGTAGCATTATGTTCGGACAAATTAAATACTCCCGTTACAGAACCTTGCATCTTGCGCGCTTCCGTTTGCCTACCGGCAAGCGTAAAAATTTCCTCACGGGTATAGCAACCGTATAATTCAAGTCCAGGCAAAACATCCTCTCCTAAAGGCATCGTTTTTAGTTGAAGATGCGCAAGCAAATAAGAAATAATTTCCGAAATCTCTTGCCTAAAATAGCTGTACATTTCCTTATGGATCAATTCAAGCGCTTCATAAATACTGGCAAAACCTGTTTTATCCAAACGATCCTGAAAAAGAGCGTAATATAGCATCAAAGCATACTTATAATTTTTAGTATCAAGATATTGCTTACTTCCATCGATAAAGAGTTCTATAAAATGAAGGAATGATGCAGTATTGTGGTGCAATAAGTTAGCCATCCCTTTCTCCAACCGTTTGGTTATAACATCGTCTTTGTACGCGATACGACCTGCAGCGCGCTTAAGCGATGTCCAGCAATTGTTACTTTGATAAAGAGTACGAATATCTTGTCCATTATTCTCTAAAAACTGAGAAATGGTAGGTATATTAGGGTAACTATTGATTTCTCTGATAATGCGATTCTTGTTATAAATAGCACTTTGGATATTATCAAGAATATATTGTCTTGCTTTCTTCTCCATCACGATACTGCAGCCTGATGGCAACAAAGTGAATCCATCTTTGATTTGCTTAACAATATTCTTTTCAGGATTGAGCATCAAAGCCCGGAAACGACTAGCAAAGTCATACTTACGATTAGATTGTGCTACGAAGTCAAGTACAGTGAGTTCCGTCTTACCTACAGAAAGGCGCAAACCACGTCCTAACTGTTGAAGAAAGATCGTTAAACTCTCTGTAGGACGTAGAAAAAGTACAGTATCCACTTCAGGAATATCTACACCTTCGTTGAAAATATCTACTACGCAGAGATAATGAATAGCTCCTTCACGCAGTTCTTTAGCAAGTTGCTTGCGTTTATCAGATGGTGTATCCGATGTTAAACTCTGAGCATTAAATCCATACAGACTCAACTGTTCTGCCATAAAATCGGCATGACGTTTATTCACACAGAAACAGAGTGCACGGCACATATATTCATTAGCGAGGTATTTATGCAACGCTTCAACAATATACCCAGCTCGTTCTTTGCTGCAAAGTTTATCCGCAAGACGCTCGATATTGTATTTTTGCCCATTCCAAAGAGCATCATCACTAAGATCAGTAGAATCTGTTACGCAAAGATATTGAAATGGTGTGAGCAATCCTGCTTGTAAAGCTTGTGGCAAGCGAATTTCTGCACTAATTCGTCCACCAAAATCTGGTCGAAGATCACGTCCATCCATACGCTCAGGTGTAGCAGTAAGTCCAATAAGGAGTTGCGGTACGAAGTGAGCAAACAATTTTCGGTAGCTTTCTGCCTGACTGTGGTGAGCTTCGTCAATCACGATATAATCATAAAAATCAGCACCTAGTTTCTCAAAAAAATCTTCAAAACGGGAGTTTAACATAGAGATGGAAACAAACAAATTTTCGTATTCGCTTTCATCTTGTGGACGGCAATTGCCTACCCACAAAGTACCGAAATTTGCATCACCAAGCACACTACGATAAGTATTCAACGATTGGCGCAGAATTTCCTCCCGATGAGCCGTAAATAAAATGCGGCTTCTGGAGTGTATACGACGAAATTCCTGATAGTCAAAAGCTGAAATCACTGTCTTTCCTGTACCAGTAGCCGCAACAACTAAATTTTTGAAATTCTTAAGCTCTTCACGTTCTACACGTAACTTGTCAAGAATTTGTTTTTGATGAGGAAGAAGAGTAAAATGTCGATATATCACTTCATTCGAAGTATCCCTAAAGATATTACGATGTATTTCTTTATTAAACTTTTCTATACCTCCAAGTCGGAAATCCTCAAAATTAGAACTATTCCAGTACATCTCAAATGTAGCAAGAGCAGTTTTTATTATATGTGGATTTTCAACACTTGTAACGCGTATATTCCATTCAAGACCTTCAGTTTGAGCAGATTTTGAAAGATTTGACGAACCGATATAAGCAGTATTCATACCGGAGTTACGCACAAAAATATATGATTTGGCATGTAGACGTTCAATATCTGTATTATAAGAAATACGTATTTCAGTATTAGGCAACGCAGCAAGCTGCTCTATTGCTTTAGCTTGTGTAGCTCCGCAATAAGTAGTTGTTATGATGCGCAAACGATTTCCCTCTTTTTGGCAGAATTTAAGCAGATCATCGAGCAATATACGGACCCCTGATACTTTCAAGAAAGATACAATGAAATTTATCTCATTAGCACTTGCTATTTCACGACGTATTTCTTCTCCTAGAGGAAGCAAGCTACTACCGCCCGTAAACAGATTACTTACGCGAAAGCCAGAGATGGGACGAATAGTTTGTATGCGACTTTCTGCTTGTAATAGTGCTTGTTGTCTGCTCATTACCTCCGTTAACAATTTTGAAGGTTCAGCTATCTGAATTTCATCAATAACCCCAGCTTCTTTCAAGATATTATTTATAAGATTTACGCGATCTTCCTGATTTTCGATCTCCTCAAGTTTCTGGCGAATCACCTTCCCAAAATAATTGGCTAGTATTTGTGGAGACTCCGCCTCATCTATATTTTGTCGCATACAAACCATACCTTGCTGCTCAATTTCATGAATATGCTGCTTTGTTATCTGGTTGATAACATGTTCGTATATACCTTTCTTTAGCATATAAAAGATTTATTTAAATTGTTTTTCCTGCACTACCGAGACTTCCATAAAGCTCATCTCACCTTCAAAGACAAAAGTAAATATAAAAAGACAGAAAAGCTAATACAATTACTTTTTTCTGAATGCCAATAATACCCTGTTTTAAATAGATGAGTACATCCTTAAACAATAAGCCTATAAAATATTCAGCTAAAATAGCTGGAAGAAGATTAGGTCTATTTTAAATAGAACAGTATCTTTGTGCATCAATAAGTTTTTATGCTTTATACTCTAAAGCAAATCTTTTGACTTTACAGAATAAACAACATAATATGGCAACAATAGAAGAACTTACAGAAACCATTGTGAAATTCAGAGACGAACGGGACTGGGCCCAATTTCACAATGCTAAAGATTTATCATTGGCATTATCCATTGAAGCAGCAGAACTGAACCAACTCTTTCTCTGGAAATCACCGGAAGAGGCAAATGTTGAAAAAATAAAAGAAGAATTGGCAGATGTCCTCAATTACGCATTACTCATTGCTAATAAATATAATTTTGATGTCGCCCAAATCATACTGGATAAAATAGAGAAGAATGCGCAAAAGTATCCGGTTGAGAAAGCCAAAGGAACTGCTAAGAAATATAACGAATTATAACCAAACACGATGACCGGAAAAAGAGTATTATACCAAGAACCGCAGGCTACGTTTTTTCATGATGTAATGACCAATCTGTTTACAGACAAAATGACAAAGGCCGCCACCTATTATAACTTACACCCAAGCAATCCAGAACTAATGTCATGGGGAAATAATGCCCCTAAAATAAAAGACTTGCTTCAGTTGAGCGGAGTTACTGATACATATGTGACATTCGAGTACCTCGTTCCATACAACATGAAACGCATTGACTGCATCTTATATGGTAGGAACTCACAAAATCAGGGAAATGTAGTCCATATCGAATTAAAACAATGGGACAACAAGGGGGTTCGGGATACTGACTGCGAAGGAAACTTCAACGTCGACGACGAAGATTCAGACACCACATTCCAGGTACAGGCATACACAGGCGGAGGACACCGGCTGGTATCCCACCCTTCCCAACAAGTAAGAGGATACAATGATTATCTGACCGGATTCATCGAAGTATTGAGCAGCAAAGAACTTCATATCGAAGGACTCGCATACTGCTACAATTACCGCAAAAACAAAACACCCAATACCTTATTTGATGAGAAATACAGCGAACTCCTGCAAGCATACAAAACGTACGCCGGCGACGAAGTGCAGGAACTCGCCCAACACCTGCAGCAAGCATTAGGCAACGGTGATGGCGAAACGATCTTCCACAAAATGATCAGCAGCCCCATACGCCCTTCTAAAAAACTGCTGGAATCGGCAGCCAACCTGATTCACGAAGGCAATGTATCCGCATTCGCCCTAATCGAAGAGCAGATTATAGCGCGCAATGTCATTCTTGATAAAATCCGCAAAATCGGTAACAAGAAAAGTATCATTATCGTAAAAGGAGGACCGGGAACCGGAAAAACAGTGATTGCCTTACATATCCTGGCTCTATTGGCGGGAAACAAGAAAAGTTATAATATCCGTTATGCCACAAAATCAAAACCTTTACTGGAAGGGGTAAAAGACCGATTGCCGCGTGGCAGTAAGGCTAAACTGCTATTTTCAAATGTAACTCAGTTTATTCCGGCCAACTGCGAACCTAATAATATAGACGTATTGCTGGTCGACGAAGCCCATCGTATCTCTAATAGTGCAAACAACCAATACACGCCGACTGATAAACGAACCAATCTTACACAGATTCAAACAATCGTCCAAGCAGCCAAGATATCCGTATTCTTTATCGACGACAAACAAGCCATCCGAAGCGTCGAGATCGGATCTTCCCAACTCATTCGGGAATGTGCCAAAGAATACAATGCCGATATTGTAGAAGTCGAATTAAAATCCCAGTTCCGTTGCAATGGTTCGGACAACTATCTGGACTGGCTTGAACAAGTTATCTATAATGAACCTGTAAAATCATCCTTCAAAGAAGATGAATTTGACTTTAAAATATTCGACGATCCTCAAACACTGTATGATGAGATAAAGAGAAAAGACAGTATAGACGGACAAAGCGCACGCCTGACTGCAGGATTTTGCTGGCCATGGTCAAGTTCTCTGGATGAGAACGGAGATTTTGTAAAAGATGTTGCCATCGGGAACTTCGCAATGCCGTGGGAAACCAAAGATACTATTGCCAATATTCCCAAGGGATATGTCAAGTGGTATGAATGGGCATATAAACCCGAAGGCATCAAACAAGTCGGATGTATATATACGGCGCAAGGTTTTGAATTTGATTACATAGGTGTCATCATCGGTCCCGATTTACGGTATGACACAGAGCAACAATGTCTGATTACAGACATTAAAGAAATCAAAGATCCTATGTTAAAACGAAATGCGGCATATTTTGATAACTACGCCCGCAACATCTACCGTGTTTTAATGTCCAGAGGAATGAAAGGTTGCTATGTATATTGCTGTGATGAAAATTTAAAAGAATATTTGAGAGCTAAAATTAGAGATAGAAAATAAGAAAGTATGGCAGGCTGGCTGGAACTTGTTTCAAACAGGTTCCAAACAAAATAAAGCGTTTGTTTTCGGTATCATTTACAAAAAGCTGTCCTACAGACGACATCAGATACGAAGATAACCATTACCGTTATACACAATCAAAAAAACAAAGTATGTATCTTACAAGTATGACTCACGAGGAACTGTATGCCGAAGTGCATAAGGACCTCATCGAAATATCGACCCAAGCAAATATGTTCATGGATAAGGTTCGTAAGAAAACAAAGAACATGCTGCCATATCCTTTGGCGACCCAGCGTATAACCCTCACCACCACCCGAAGAAATGTGTGGACAGTGGTGGGAAAACACAATTCATATATGCAAGGCGTAGGATTTCAGGCTTACGCCCCCGTTATCGGCGCTTCAAGCAATGGCTATATCCAAATGTCGGGCTTCAAGCCCCGTGATATGGTGATGCATTACACAGCGCATTTCATGCAACGATATAAAGAACGTTACATCGACCATTATCAAATAGACCGCAAGGGAGAAAACTTATTCGAGTACTTTGTGTATAACAATCCGCAAGTCTTGTATACCCGCAAGAATAATGGCGGCTATTTCATCGTTTCCGACCATGGTATCGCTGTAGCCGATTTCAGCGACGGACTAAAACTCATGACCCATGTCACTTTTCTGGGAGATGATGAACTGACGCTAAAGAAACAGCTCATCTATGATGAGGAAATCAAAATCTACAAAGGGGCACTTGAGCTGAAACGGTTAAAATCAAGAAAACAAAAGGATGATCTCGTCACGATTTGGAATGTTGCCAAGAAGCATAATGCAGGTATTGAGATGGTAAAACGATGGTACCAATGGAATGGAGTAAAAGTGGATGAAGATTATCTTCAACAATGCATTGATCTCATTGAGAAATATAATGTCCAGTCACTCGATCAATTTGCGGAACTCATGTCCCGACAATAAAAAGGACCTTCATAAAATCTTTTTTATTAAAGATTATTACACCAACATATGCTAAAACCTCAGAACTATCGAGCACGAAGTTGCCAGAAAGCTACGGCAGCCGCAGCAGCTACATTGAGCGAATCGACGCCGTGCGACATAGGAATACGGACTACGTAGTCAGCTTCGGCAATCGTTTCCGGCGAAAGTCCGTCCCCTTCGGTACCCATCACGATAGCCAATCTGGGTTCGGTTGCCAAGACAGGATCATCAATGGAAACAGAGTTATCCGTGAGTGCCATGGCAGCTGTACGGAAGCCCAACTTGCCCAAGTCGCTGAGAGAACCGTCCATCCAAGTCCATGGTACAAGGAAGACCGTTCCCATCGATACTCTGACTGCACGACGGTTCAACGGGTCACAAGAGTTACGCGTCAGTAGTACGGCATCAATTCCCAGGGCGGCTGCCGAACGGAAAATAGCACCGATGTTGGTTGTATCAACAACACCATCGATCACGACGATGCGCCGGGCTTCCCGACAGACTTCTGCCATACTGCGCACCGCAGGACGACGCATGGCACAAAGAACACCACGTGTCAGGACATAACCGGTCAATGTAGCAAGCAGTTCCCTGCTACCCGTATAGATAGGCACATTGCCACAACGTTCAATGATGTTGGAGGCATCGCCAGTGATATGTTTATGCTCACACAAAATGGCTAAAGGTTCATAACCGGCGTCCAGAGCTCTCTCTATGACCTTTGGACTTTCTACGATAAAAATACCCTTGTCAGGCTCGATACGATTGCGTAACTGAGCCTCGGTAAGAGTACAGAATATCTCAACTCCGGGATGAGACAAAGAGGATATTTCGACAACAGGCATATTCTTATTTATTACTTTCAGTTTGACATACAATCGCTACCTTGATGACGCCGTCCAGCTTGTTTTCAAAGATACGATATGCCTCCTCAATCTCGTTCAGCGAACAGCGATGGGTAATAAGAGGAGTGGTATCAATCTTTCCCTCTTCAATCAGACTGAGGATCTCAGCACAGTCACAGCCGTCTACACCTCCTGTTTTGAAAGTCAAATTCTTGCCATACATCTCAGGCAAAGGAAAAAGCAGAGGTTTGTCATAAAGAGCCACAATCGTGACTATCGCATTGGGACGGGCACAGTCCCACGCCATCCGGAAACTATCTTCGGTCCCCGCCACTTCCAGAACAACATCAGCTCCACCGTGATCACTGTTTTGGAGTACAAACTCCTTGCAGTTCTCAGGTGTCGTTATCAGTACATCGGGATAATGTTCACGGACAAACCGAATCCTTTCAGGGGACTTTTCACAGACAATGATACGCTTCGGATTCTTCAGCATCGAGCAGAGCAAAGTACAAATTCCGGTAGGTCCGGCACCAATGAGGAGGACAGTATCTTTCTCCGTAATCTCCGAGATACGAGTTGCCCAGAAGCCTGTGGCAAGGACATCACCGACAAAAAGAGCCTGTTCATCACTGACTGTATCGGGAATACGGTTCAGTCCCTGATCGGCATAAGGTACTCTGACATATTCCGCCTGTCCGCCGTCGATACGACAGCCTAAAGCCCAGCCACCGTTGGGGTCGGTACAGTTGTTGACATATCCGTGACGACAAAAGAAACACTCTCCACAAAAGGTCTCGACATTCACGGTTACTCTGTCGCCGGGTCTGACTGATGTAACTTCAGCTCCCACCTCTTCCACGACACCTACCATCTCGTGTCCAACCGTTATTCCGGGTACTGCACGCGGCACACTACCGTGTTTGATATGCAGGTCACTGGTACAGATACTGCCAAGAGTCACACGCACGATTGCATCCCGTGCATCCGTAATTTTCGGTTCCGGTTTTTCTCGCAATTCAAATTTTCCGTGTTCAATATATGTGTATGCAAGCATAATCTCTTCTTTATTTAATGAATAGATCCATTGCAAAGATAGTGATTTCAAAAAGAAATCGCATAGAACAATGGTATTAGCTTATCAATCATTTCTCATTCTTGAAAGAAAGCCTTACATTTGTAGAGAATACAAAACTTGTATCCCTTGCTATCATAAATAAAACAAAGTCAACAAATGAAAGAAGAACCCGACAGCCTGCCTGTCCCTTACAATTTTGCCCGTTGCTTCAACGACCAATGCCCACAAGCCTCCAAATGCTTACGCCACATAGCTGCACAATATAACGGAGCCGACTATCTTTATATCACCAGCGTTAATCCGGCACGCTATCCTGCGGACGGGAATCAATGCGAATGTTTTAAAACGGCTGTAAAAGTTCATGTAACATGGGGACTTAAACGGTTGCTTGACAGGATTCCTTATGAAGACGCAGTCAGTATCCGATCACAGTTGGTGGGACACTATGGGAAAACAGGATATTACCGACTCTATCGTGGAGAACGAGGCCTTATGCCCAAAGATCAAGCTTATATAAAACAATTGTTTCGTAACAAAGGAATAAAAGAAGAGCCTGCTTACCAACGCTACACAGAAGAATATATATGGTAAGTTGCTGTCATCTGTCACCAAACGGGACATAACAGACTCATTATGAACGAATCAGCCCGTGACAGCAGGAGGTGATTGCATTGTGACAGCATTTTTGCCGTCACAATGCAATCACACATTTATTATTTGTTCCCGCTACGCGGTCACTAACTTTACGACATGGTAAAGCGTACCGCTACGTACATGTTTGGAGGGGATTTCCTGCTTTTTCAGTATTCTTCCAAATGAATTGACCCTTTTCACGGACATCGGTATCGAACTATTTCTCTGAATATCTTCCATAATCTCCGCCGGAGACAACCACTCCCCTTCATCAGGCTGTGCAGCACGAAAATACCGGAAAAACAGCTGTTCTTCCGGAGGAACTTGCTCAAATTCACGATTGTTTTCCATCATAATCTTTTCATCCTCCTGGTCGAACCAATAGCGTTCGCCATGTTCCAATTCATACATGGCTTGCGCGTAAAGCTGCTCATAATCTATCGGACGATTCGTGTCAATCACTCCCGTCACTTCGATACAGATGAAACGACGGCTACCGGAAGGATCGGTCAACAGGTCTTTTTGATTACTCGTAGCGATAAATGAAGCATACCGGCGCATTTCGAGCACGGCACTGGCATGAGGTTTCCGCATATTTACCACAGGCTTTTGCAGAATATGTTTCAAGAAGCCCTGTTGTGTCGAACTGACCTGATCAAATTCATCAATATTGATGAGCGCAAAACGATTGAGATAAAGTTCCGCATCTTTCTTTCGCGAGAAATCAATGCTGTCAGTATAATAGGAACGTTCCGAAGGTGGCATTATACTCCGGCAAAAGGTAGATTTTCGCGTCCCTTGCGCCCCGACCAGCAATGGCGAAACACTGTTCGCGTATTTTTTATCATACCCTCTCCAATGAGAAACCATATTGAGAAACCAGCGGTGAAACAAGTCTGTCCAATACGGATTCCGGCAAGGAACGGTAGCTGCCAATTCACGGATACGGTCTTTACCGTCCCATCCGGGAAGTCGATAGAGAAAATCCTCCAACGGATTGAATACAGGCACACGATTTGAATAGATATACCGACTGATATCCCTGTCCCACAGTGGAATACCCTCCATTTGTGCATCTAGGGCAATGCTATTCAGCGCCCGTTTGTCGAGAGGATTGAAACGAAAACGGAAAGACAGCCTTTCCCGATATTCCACCTCGGCGATTTGTGTGTTATAGCGAAATTCATAACGGCGTTTCATGAATTCTTCGGTCTGTAAGGCTAGCTGTTGCTCTTTGCTCAGACTGATATTTTTGCCGAAACCTTTACATTCGAGATATACGTTGCCAATCATCTCCCGGATCAACACTTCTTGTTTATACATATAGAAATGAAAAACGGTACGTTTCACGACTTCTTCCTGAGGCAATCCCGAAGCAAAACAATTTTTGGCCAATTGTACGACCAATGGTTGCCATTTATCTTCCCGTAATTGGAGGCCTGCTTCGCTAAGATCTGTATAAGCTTTCCGAAAAGCTGCTTCAAAAAGCATCAAAAAAGCATTTTCTGTATCATATCCCGGCACGGCACGAGTCAACGGAGACTTCTCTGCCTGCACTGCCTCCCGGAAAGTCGTCTCTTCGGGCATCGCTGTGGGCTGCGAGAGATAAAATTGCACGGAATTCGGACGATACATAATATCCGGATCATAAGACAATCGCGAATATTGCTCCAAAGTCGGCTCTTTGGGAAGTATATCGAACGGGATTTGGGGCTGATAACATTTCACGGCCAGCCGATAGGCGTGAGCGTGAAACAGTTCCGCCTCTTCCCGTGTTTTGGGCAGTGAGTTATCCGGACGAGTAAAAGTGGTCCATATCTTCACCGTTTTTCCACTCGAACCCATAAAAGCGCAACGGGTCTGCGGTTGTTCACTCGCTTTTTGTTTCACCAGAGCTATCTCCGATTTATTGGACAGGGGACCGACAGTCAGTTCAATAATACCATTGTACGCTTTCATCTGCTTCTGCCCGTTTACTTTTCTAAATTCTGCGGCAGGAATTATCTCGGGAAGCTTGTCGGCAAACATACACCGATCATCTGGAAGCATATATCTTAATTCTTCTCTGAAAGTGGAAACCGGACGGGATTTTATCTCTGTTTTTACTTTGTTTACCAGTTTTTCAAGATCCATTACGCTGAGCGCTGTTGTATCTCCATTTTTACGGAATTGGGTAATTTTCATTTATATAATAATAGGTTGTTTGTGTCAGCGTCTTCGTGTCGTTGAGACTGCTAAATTACTCATTATATCCGGGACCGACAAGAAAAAACGAAAGTTTAATATAGAAAAGAGAAGACACTAAAGAAGCAATCGTAAACTTCCAATTTTAGGGTAGCCCCTTTTAGACGGGCGCCAGTCGGCA
>ENA-OOZR01001440-OOZR01001440.1-human-gut-metagenome-genome-assembly--contig:-NODE-1440-length-12650-cov-1.838031_pt1 | contig 12650 bp, 9 predicted proteins | sample MGYA00241045_ERZ501406 | MGnify/ENA primary metagenome ERZ501406 (study PRJEB25962, sample SAMEA2042920) | human gut metagenome | biome: human gut; feature: human-associated habitat; material: faeces...
AATAAGATAACCGATAACGCTCCTAAAAAGAAAAAGATAAGATATCTCGTTGGTGCTTGGATATCAGGAACCGCAGCAACGTTATTGCTCTTTTTATTTATAAACGATGCTTGTTTTCCTCCCTCCCCTTCCGAAGCAGAAACGCAAAATGGATATGTCTATCAGCCAAACGGCACTTCATTTCCCTTACCGGAGAACTGGGAAGAAATGCAACTCTTGGAGAAAAGTACCTACCTATCCTCTCAATACACGCAGCACCGGAAGCTCCGGCAGACGCGAATACTTCAAATTATAAAAGAAAACCAATTAAGATAAACAGAGTATGAAAACTAATCATTCAATCGCAACATTACTACTGTTACTGTCACTGGGTATGACTTCGTGCAGTACTTATTATAGAATGACTTCACGGATAGACACCAATGGAAGTATGCATAGAGAGGTCTATGCACGAGGTGATTCCGCTTTCATTGCAGGAAATAAGACACATAACCCATTTCTGTTTCAATTGGATACCGACTGGCAGATAGTAAATCTGGACTCCACCCTCAAATTTAATTTCTGGGGAGAAGAAGAAAAACTGAATGTAAAAGCCTGCCGGAATATTCCCCTGATAAATGGAGAATATTTCTTTGATTCGTCTTTCTTCCGCTTCCGCACTTGCCAGTTCCTGCTTGGCCTGAAGTACATCTTTATCCGATGCCATGCCGGAAGTGTACATATCCTGTGTAGCATCCATGTTCCGCCGGGCCAGCAAAAGTTGTTGTTCAGCTTCTTTCAATTGTTTCTCATAATCTGCCACTTCCCCGCTACGGATCACTGCCAGCACTTCTCCTTTGCGAACAAGGTCTCCTATTTCGGCACGCAGTTCCGTCACGGTTCCTCCGAACATCGGATACACATTTGCCACCTGATCCTGATTGAAAGTGACCCGTCCATTCAATGTCAGTTCATCTACCACTTCACAGACGTGCACGGTATCGACGGATACGATTCTCAGCAGGCTGTCCGTCAGGCATAGTGTAGTCGGTTCTACTTTGGGTTGTTCTCCTTTTCCGGAGCATGCTCCCAAAAGGCTGCCAAACAATATACAAGGAAGAAATTTATTCCAGTTCATAGTCTTTGATAATTTATGGATTGTGATCTTTAATCGTTTCATATTGGTCGGTTTATTAGTAGTTCAATACATTTTGTCCGACAACTGTATTCAGGTTTTCCATAGCGAGAAATACGTTTTTCTTTATCTCGTATAGTTGGATACAGGTTTCTTTATAGCTGTCATAATAGTCGATAAATTCCAGCAGGCTGATATTCTTTCTGGTGAAATTCTCATTGACTCCTGTGATCAATTTCTCGAAGTTACGTTCCAGGTCCATATTAGTGGATTGATAGAGTTGAGTTGCTTTCTCCAGAGACGTATAAGCGGTGAAAAGTTCCATATCGGCACGATTAGCGGCATATTCCTGCTGCACTCCCGCTTGTTGGATACTGAAGCGGGCTGCTTTGATATTTCCCTGATTACGGTTGAAGATAGGTACGGACAGGCTTACTCCTATCGCGAAATAGTCATTGATAAAGTTTCCTACACGGTCATAATTCCCTTTCACAGAGAACTCGGGAAAGGCCATTGACTTCTGTAGTTTCAGATTTGCACGGGAGGCATTCACTGTGCTTCGGGCGATCTTTTGGTCGGGCCGTTCATTGATGATTGCTTTCAGGTCTGCAAATGATAATTGCGACAGGTCCAGTTGTTGCAGTACTTCTTCGTCTAATGAGAGTTGAACTTGTGTATCTTCCGGAAGGTTCAGTAATAAATTCAGTTCTCCCCTGGTAGTCAGTAAATCATTCTCCCGTTCGTTCTTCTCTTTCCTCAAGGAGAAGAGCATGGATTCCAGACGGGAAATTTCCATTAAAGAGATGTTTCCCTTTTCCTGCTGAATTTTCATTCCGCCCAAAAGTACTTGCAGGGAATTTACTTCCTTTTCATAGATGGCAATGGACTTAGAAAGAAAGTAGACTTCTACAAACTTTTCATTCAATTCCTGACGGAGCGTCCGCATTACTTCTTCAAACTGGTATTCAGCTATTTCCTTATTGATTTTTTCCAGCCGGACTTGCTTGTTCCGCTGACCGGCAAGATGGATCACCTGTTCTATTTCAACAACAGCTTCCCCTTCTTTTCCAAAATCAAAATACTTCCCGTTCAATCGGTTGTAGACATTCTGTTCCAGCGAAATGACCGGATTTTCAAACAATTTGGCTTGTAATACCTGCGCCTGTGCCATGTCGATATTGTACTGCTCGGCTATCAACGATAAATTGCGCTCTAAAAAACGCTGCTCTGCTTCTTTCAGTGTCAATGTGCCTGCAACCTGTTGCGCACACATCTTTCCTGCCAATAGAAGAAATAGTAAAAATAAAAATGCTCTGTTCATCGCAATCTTTTTGTTACCTTAATTTGTTTTCCGACAAAAGTACAACTCTGCAACGGTAGAGGCTGGATAAAAGCGATTATAAGGCTCTCATTTCAGATTAGAATTTGATTAGAAAATATCTAGGGAAAGGAAAAATTGTAAACACAACAGGAAGAATGGCTATCCCTCTTTCTCTACCATACCCCTATCTTTGCAAAGTAGAAATAAATAATGAATCATTAAAAACAGGAAATATGAAAATTATAGATTTAACCAAAGAAAGCTTTGTTGAGAAAGTTGCTGATTATCAATCTTATCCGGATAATTGGGAATATAAAGGGGATAAACCTTGTTTAGTCGATTTTCATGCTCCATGGTGTGGTTATTGCAAGGCATTATCACCCATATTGGACCAATTAGCAGAAGAATATAAAGGGAGACTGGACATTTATAAAGTAGACGTCGATCAGGAAGAGGAACTGGAAAGTGCATTCAAGATTCGGACAATTCCCAACCTTTTGCTTTGCCCGGTGAATGGCAAACCGATAATGAAACTCGGTACAATGAATAAGGTTCAATTGAAAGAGTTTATAGAAACGACTCTATTTTCATGATAAAATAGAATATAGAGTACTCACATTACTACTTTTCTTACTGAAAAAGTCCGAATCCCAATTGCTTTTTGCAATTTAAAGGTTCGGACTTTCTATTTTCAGATTTAACAGATAGCACTTATCATTTATGCAGCAACCTATCTGTCCCCGGAACAACTTTTCCCATCGACCAGACACACCGTACATTCAATTCCTTATCAAGTATCACAATATCAGCATCTTTACCTTTAGACAATGCCCCTTTCCGATCGCTCACACCAATCAGACGAGCAGGAGTTTCGGAAGCCATACGCACAGCATCTTCCAAAGGAATACTTGCTTTCTTCACCATCGTACGAACCAACACATCCATAGTCGCCAGACTACCGGCTAATGCAGAATGATCCGCCATTTTACATACTCCGTCCTCAATAATATAACGCGGATCAATCGGCTCGTTCCCTTCATTGGCAGCATAAGCCAACGCATCAGTCACCAGACAGGTATTCTCAACTCCTTTCAGTTTATAAACCAGTTTCAGAATAGTAGCAGGCAAATGAATACCGTCTGCAATAACTTCTACCGTCATTCCATCTGTCAAATATACACTTTCTACCGTACCTTCATATTTATATTCGCGACGTTTGTGAAAACCGGGCATCGCATTATAGAAATGAGCAGCATGCGAGAATCCTACCGCATACGCCGCCTTAATCTCATCATATTCAGCTTCCGTATGAGTAACGGCTGTCATAATTCCCTTTGAACAAGTGTATTTTGCAAAATCATGTGCCCCATGCAATTCGGGACTGATATCCCAGCGCTTGATGCAAGAAGTATGCTCCAACAGCGGCATATATTCATTCGCATCGGGAGTTTTCAGAAAACCGTCATACTGGCTTCCTGCCATCTTCGGATTCAGATAAGGTCCTTCGATATGCAGACCGAGAATCGGAGACTCCGGTTCCTTCATCAGCTTCTCGCAAACATCGACCGCCTGATATATCCTCTCAAACGAAGTAGATGACAAAGTAGGAAATATGCCGGTAGCTCCATGCTTCAAATGAGCAGTTGCTGCGATACGGAAAGCCTCCTCCGTTGCTTCGGTAAAATCATGGCCGCCGCCACCATGCGCATGCATACTGACAAATCCCGGTACGATTGTCATTCCTCTCGCATCAATCACTGTTGCACCGATAACTGCCAGATCACTGTTGGTTACCTCTAATATTTTTCCATCACAAATCAATACAGAGCCGTCTTTCAGCCAGCCTTGCGGAGTAAGTATTCTACCGTTGATTATTTGAGTTAACATCGTTTTCTTTTTTAGTCGTTAAAACAGCTTGTTTGTACCTTCTACCAATTGTCCCATCGCCCAGACCGCTCTTACATTCAGATCTCTATCCAAAGCAATAATATCCGCGTCCTTGCCACGTTCCAACGTACCTTTGCGGTCGAGCACTCCCATGATACGGGCCGGAGTCTCGGAAGCCATCCTCACAGCATCCGCCAAAGGAATTTCAGCATTCTGCACCATCGTACGGATCAGACGGTCCATCGTCGCCACACTTCCTGCCAATGCAGAGCGGTCTGCCAGTTTGCACACACCGTCTTCGATAATGACACGCGGATCAAAAGCAGTCTTACTGTCACTTGCCGCACAAGCCAGCGCATCAGTGATCAGGCACGTACGCTCCACTCCTTTTATCTTATAGACCAGACGAAGAATGGTAGGAGGCACATGAATGCCATCGGCCACGACTTCCACTGTCATATCATCAATCAAATAAATACTTTCTACCGTACCTTCATACTTATATTCCTTCCGTTTGTGAAATCCGGGCATAGCATTGTAGAAATGGGTAGCATGCGTATATCCTGCCTCATACGCAGTCTGGATATCTTCAAATTCGGCCTGTGTATGTCCTACAGATGCCAATACGCCTTTTGCGGTGATATACTTTCCGAACTGCATAGCCCCCGGAAGTTCCGGTGCCGCATCCCAACGTTTGATGCAATGGGTTTCTTCCAGCAAAGGGATATACTCTTCCGGATCAGGATTTTTGATATTCTCCGGAATCTGTCCGCCTGCCATCTCCATATTGAAGTAATGTCCTTCCAGATGCAGGCCGAGTACGGGACTGTCCGGCTCTGCCATCATCTTTTCGGTTGTTTCTGCGGCTGCACGGATCATAGGAATAGTAGAAGAAGAAAGTGTGGGGAAAATACTGGTAGTTCCGTGTTGCATGTGAGCTTTAATCGCTGTCCGGAAGGCGTCTTCCGTCCCCTCCATAAAGTCTCTTCCACCACCGCCATGAACATGAATTTCTACTCCTCCCGGAACGATATACATGCCCTTGGCATCAATCAGTTTTGCTCCGATAACCGCCAGGTCGCAGTTAGTCACTTCCAGAATTTTAAGTTTACCGTTTTCATAGAAAAGGTAAGGACCATCATTGCGGAAATGAGTGATTTCAGCTATGTCCGGTCCCACGGGAGTCAGATCTTCCCCGCACGAATAAAAGGCCGTGATGAACAAACCCAAAAGAAAATAGATGCTATATATCTTTTTCATAATTTCTATACGTTAATACGTTAATTAATGCAATTCATATTCCGGATTCTGAACCATATTTTCATTGTACTCCATTTCGTGGTTAGGAACAGGAAGAACGATTTTATAATAACTCCAATCAAACTCTACTGCTTCATTGGGAACTTCGCTCAAATAATCTTCACGTATCACTTTCTTGTTATTTCTAAGTAAATCAAAGAAACGTTGTCCCTCTCCCCAAAATTCAATGCGGCGCTGTTCAAGCACCAGATCCAGATTTATATCTTCATCTGCCACAGCATCCAGATCCTTACCCGTACGTACATAAATAGGTTTTAGATACTTGCGCGTATTAGGTATATCATTCCTCTTAATCGCAGCTTCAGCCGCATTCAGATAGAGTTCCGACAGACGGAAAACCGGAATATTGGCATCTTCATACGATTTAGAACCTTGTGCCGGATATTTCAAGCAATAAGGTTTACTGCTACTTGCCGTAGACACCATCTGACTACGAACATCATCTGAATTGTCTTTCATGTAGTCTTTCCAATACTTTTCGGTAGCTATCAGATTATATTTGGTGCTAAGATAACCGATGGATGATTTTCCCGGACTATCAGTTGTCAGATTCACAATTTCGAACAACAGTTCACTATTGAACGGAGTAGCCCATATCTTGGCATATTCATCATTGGTCCACAACTTATAGCCTTGTTTTTCCGCACCTTTGATAGCTTCGGCAGCCACATCGTATGCCTCTTTGTCATTCCCCATATAGAGATAAACCCGGCTTAATAATGTCATTGCCCCCCATTTATTGATTTTACCCTCTTTCTTTACCGGACGAAGCAGCTTCACCGCATCTGTCAGGTCGTCTGTGATGGCCTTATAACATTGGGCGGTCGTATTGCGGGAAGGTTTGATATTCTTATCTTCTACCACTTTATCAATAATGGGCACAGCCAGTGATGCCCCGTTATCTTTCAGATAAGGATACCCGTAAATACGTGTCATATCGAACAGCAACAAGGCACGTATTGCCAAAGCCTCTCCTTTCAAGTCATTATAATATTCCTGCTCTGTCAGCTTCTCCAGTTTCGGAGTTGTAATTTCCCGATCGGGAACAAGCTTTATCTTTTCAATATCCCGGAATAAAATGTTCAGGTTCTTACCAATACCGTAGTACATCCCCCAGAAACCACTAGGTCCATTCGTCTTATTGTACTTGAATGTATAGAAACTAACATTGGTGCTGGAAGACTTATAAGATTTCATGTCATCTCCCCTCAAATCACCATAACAGAACATATCTGCTCCATAATAACTGGATGACTGCATACTGCTGTATGCACCGTTCAGCACAAATTCAAAATCTCTTAATTCGGTCAATGAACCATCGGTTTCTATAGCTGTGGAAGATTGCAAATCCAACCAGTCATTTCCGCAACTACTCAATAAGGTTGCAAAGACACCTAAAGCTATATATTTTATCTTTTTCATACTTATTCATTTATAGATTAATGCACTTAGAATTTCACTTCCAAACCGAATGTATAGGTTCTCATCGGAGGAGTATCCCAACTAGGTGATGAACCCGATTCGGGGTCAATATAATCGTATGCCGCCCAAGTTAACAGGTTATTGCCCGATGCATACAGACGTATATTGTCGATACCCACTTTCCGGGTCCATGTCTTCGGCAGTGTAAAGCCGAAAGTCAGATTCTTCAGACGAACATAATCTCCACTGTATAAACGACGTGTGGTAGCATAATCGGTCATGGAAATTGATCTACCGACTACAAAACGTTCAATACTCGTTTCATCACCCTCCTTCTGCCAGCGTTTCCGGTAATAAATAGGAATATTCAGCGTTCCATCGCCACCGTGTTCCAGTTTGCCTGCCGCGCCGTCATAGTTCCATGCCCCAAAAGAGAAATTCACGTTAAAATTCAGATCAAAGGTAAGTCCCAGATCAAACCACTTATAAGAGATGCTGTTACCCAGTCCACCGGTGATAGTAGGATCGGCACATTGCAGTATCACTTTTTCCGCACTACGCGGATCTTTAGTAGTTTCTTTGTTCAGATTTCCATTTTCATCCGTCGTATTCTTATAGAACATCGGTTCACCGTCTACCGGGTCGATGCCTGCAAATTCAATCATATAATAGGTAGAATAGGGCAAACCTACCTTATGAATAGATGTTCCGCTGGTTACTTGTTTCAAATCTCCGTCCAACTTCAGGATTTTATTGGCATTATGTCCCAGATTCAAACTAGTGCTCCAACGAAAATCTTTTGTCTCGATATTAGTTGAACGAATTTCCAATTCATATCCCTTGTTTTGTAATTTGCCTATGTTGGCAAGATAACTTGAGAAACCTGTTGCAAGAGATAATGGCCGGCTGTAAAGCAGATTTTTCGTTGTACGAACGTAATATTCAAATGTAACATTCAGTCTGTTGTCGAAGAATCCCAAGTCGATACCGGAGTTGAAGTTGTAGTTGGTTTCCCAAGTCAGTTCCTTGTTTTCCAGTTGCGACTGCTTGATACCCGGATTATCGTTATAATTACTGGTCAGACTGCTCAATCCCATATATCCATAATAAGAAGACGGCAGAGTTCCGTTCACGCCGTAAGAAACTCTAAGTTTCAGGTCGCTTAACCAGTTCTGAAGAGGTTTCATAAAACTCTCGCTACTCACTCTCCATGCACCGGACAATGACCAGAAATTTCCCCAACGATTCTCTCTTGCCAATCGCGAACTTCCGTCTGTTCTCCAACTCGCTCCCAGATAGTATTTGTTGTCATAATCATAGTTAGCACGTGTAATATAAGAAACAATACGCGTCGTACTGTTAGAACCTCCCATACTCTGATACACTACACCATTGTTGACTTCCGGTTTATCCCAGCGTGCAAAATTAGAGATAGTAGTTCCCAGTCCATCCGACTCCTTACTGTTGATTTCATAACCAGCCAAAAGGTCCAGATTGTGTTTTTTCTTGATCTTTGTCTGATAAGTCAGAATATTAGACCATGTCATATTGGTAATATCATTATAATCTTTACTGAAACGCCCGTTATCATCGTCACCGTCACTGGTACGCGGGTCTTTCCATGCACGAGACTTGTTCATCACAAAATCATAGCTGAATGTAGACGCAAACTTGATTCCTTTCCAAATATCGAATGATGCATATACGGTATTGAAAGAACGGGTCGCATATTCTCTCTTAAAATTATAAGAATTTGATAACATCGGATTACGGTCATCCAATTTGATTAATGCACGGTTCCAGGTGCCGTCTTCATTCCATATAGGGTCAGACGGTGTGGCTCCATTACGCGTACCGTAAATTGGAGAAGTATACGATGTCCCCTCTGAATAAGTATCCTGATTCACTTTGGAGAACTGTATCTTTGCACCGATATTCATCCATTTAGCCATCTGATAGTCTACATTCAAACGTGCAGAAATACGCTCCAGACCGGAGTTTATCGTAACACCATCCTGCTTCATATAGCCGATGGACGTATAGTATTTAATCTTTTCCTGTCCGCCGGAAGCTGAAAACTCGTAATTCTGGTGGCTACCGTTACGGAACAGATAATCATCCCAATTCACAAAACCACACCAAGGGATCGGTGCATACTGGTCAATATTCGAATCGGCATAAGCCCATGCTTCATTCTCGGTCATCCCCTGATGAAGTCCCACCTCATCATCGGTCTTACCGCTATAAGTTAAAGCATAATTTCGAAGCCCCTCGTGGATCAGGTTACGACGTTCCTGTCCGCCCATCAATTCGCGGAAAGGCATGGCAAAATTAGAGAATCCCCAATCCGATTTCAATTTAAAGACCGGTTTACCTGCTTTTCCTTGTTTCGTAGTAATAATGACAACACCATTCGCTGCACGTGAACCATAAAGTGAAGCAGCAGCGGCATCCTTGATAACAGTGATGCTTTCAATATCCGATGTATTCAAGGTAGACATTACATCCAAACCGGAATCACTACCAGATGCACCAATATTACCCGACAATACGGGAACACCATCCACTACATACAGCGGAGAATTGGAGGCATTGAACGAACCCATACCACGGATACGGATGGACGTTGACGAACCCGGTATACCCGAACCGGTATTTACGCTGACACCGGGAGCCGCCCCCTCCAACATCTGTTGGAAAGATACATTAGGCACATCTTTCACAGCATCTGTCTTTACGATACTGGCAGAACCTGCATAAGCCGATTTCTTGAAAGTACCATATCCCGTTACAATTACTTCGTCCAACAGGTTATTATCCACTTTCAGGATTATGCTCATCGGCTTGCCGGGAGTTGCAACTACCTCCTGTGACGCATAACCGATATAAGAAACCATCAGAGTCACTTTCTTGTCTGTAACTTCCAGATGGAAATTACCATCCATATCAGTCATCATACCGTTAGTTGTACCTTTCACGATGACATTAGCTCCGATTATCGGCTCTCCACTATCTTCAATTACTTTCCCTGTAATCGTATATTTCTCACGTGCAACAGTTTCCGTCCTAACGGGTTCAGCCTTACGGATGGCAATTACTCCATCATGAACCGTATAAGTCAGTCCGCTATTTCGCAGGCATTTGTTAAGCACTTCAGAAATCAGTTCATTCTTCACATCCAGATTTTCCACTCTGACTTTCTTTGCATCATTTGTGCTGTAGATAAAGGTAAAGTCCGTTTGTTTCTGAATTTCCCAAAGAACTTCATTCAGTGTTACATTTCTGAATTTGGCTGTAACCGTGGTCTGTGCGAATACAGATGCGCGCATCAGCCCTGAAGTCGTAATACAGAGAAAAAGGAACATCATACAAAGACGTTTTCCATATTTCCCAAATCTGGCAACATTACGTAGTTTTTCCATAAAACAGGGATTAATGATTAGTGAATATTTTGATAGTTTTTCCTTCTACTGTGACAGTTACTCTACCCGTTTGCTCCAACAATTTCACCAATGGGGTAATCTCATTATAGCGGTTAACATAGCAACCGAAGCGTAACTCTTTCGTCGCCTCATTCTCATAGACTACATCCATATCATACCATCTGGCAAGAGTTTTCATGATGTCGTCCAATCGCTGGTCCTTGAAATTGATCTTTCCATGTATCCATGAAGTATAAAATGCAGTATCTACATTGCGTACATTGATCTGGTTGCTGCCCGGAGTAATACAAGCCTGTTCCGATGGTTTCAGAATCCGGTTGCTTCCATTTTCAGTCTGTACTTTTACCGAACCGCTGACAAGTGTAGTTTGATATTCTTCGTTTGCGTAAGCTGATATATTAAAAGTAGTTCCTAATACTTCTATTTTCATCCCTTTGGTTTGTACAATAAAAGACTGTCCGGTTTTGCTTACTTCGAAATAGGCCTCTCCCTCCAATTCTACCAGACGGCAATCCTGTGCAAACTGAACAGGGAAACGGATGGAACTCATAGAATTCAACTGTACTTTACTTCCATCGCTCAACGTCAGCTGATATTCACCACCACGAGGAACGTTTACCTTATTATATGCAAGTTTTTCGGATGTCCGGGCGGGAGCCTGCTGATAATTCAATGCTGTAGAATCCACCTGAATGACTGTACCATCTTTTTCTTTCAATTCCACGCCGGAGGTAGACTTCAAATCAATTGCTTCTCCATTATCCAGAATAAGAACGGCTTTCTTACCACCCGGAACAATTTGTTCCGCTACTTGAGATAACGGCTGGGGTTCATTACTGCTCTTATATATTGCCACAGTAGCAACAACCACCGGAAAAATGAAAATAGCAGCATATTTACATATATTCAGTATCCGATGTCTGAACCGATGGCGTTGGATTTTTCTTTGCACTCCCTCCCATCCGTCCTCTGTATGGAAAGTTTGCCGCTTCTGCATATTCTGCTTTATGTTCTCTTCCTTGCAGATTTCCCGAAAAAGGCGTTCGTTTTCGGGCGATTCATTTCTCCACCGGGTCAGTTCCGCCTGTTCTTCTTCCCCGATTTCATCAGATAAGTATCTGGCAATGAGTCTTGCAATATAGAAATGTTGGTTTATCATAATTCACATGTTTTAATCGTTGTTTATACTAAAACAGGTGAATTGAAAATCAGGGTGTATTAAAAATGTTTTTTTTAAAAGAAACTATAAAAAGTAAAAAACCAGATAGTAATAGTCTTTCAAATATACGCGTAATTTACGGTAGGCAATCTTTTTCTGGGAGTGTACCGTTTCGCCGGAAATATTCAGTGTTTCAGCAATTTCCGGATTGCTTTTTCCCTCAAGTGCCAGTTGCATAATGCTTTTCATCTGCGGTGGCAGTTTTTCAATGGCATCCACCAATATCCGGTAACTTTCTTCTGCTATGACCTTGTCTTGAAAAAAAGAGTCTTTACTCATTTCCTGAACTTTCTGTGCATACTCGTTCATGACCTTGGTATGTTCCAGTTCATTCAAAGATTTATTGCGTACCGACGTGTAGAAGAATGATTTAATCTGATGCACATACATGAAATCATCGCGCAACTGCCACAACTTCACAAAACACTCCTGAACAATATCAGCCGCTAATGCATCATTTTCGACATACTGATTAGCAAACATACATAAAGATATGTAATATTTGTCGAATATAGAACGAAACTGCGTCTCATCAGTTAACTTAATACTAATATAGTCTGTTGTGCCAATCACGTATTCTTTATTTTGGTTACAAATATACCATTTGAAAATTATGTAACCAAACAAAAATGAAAAATCACAATCTTTGTTTCATTACAAAACCCTCAAAGAAGTCGTCCCGATAACTATTACCGATAGCAATTTCATACGATTTTATAAATATATCATTATTGTCAAATGACTCGATGTGATCGGTATTGACGATATAGGATTTATTCACCCGCAAAAAAATAGATTTTGGTAATAAATCGAATATGGCTTTCAGGCTCATGCGAGTAATGATACGCTGGTCGTTCAGTTGAAGAATGACGTAATCTTTCAATCCCTCAATAAAGAGAATATCGGAGAAATTCACCTTGAAAT
>ENA-OOZR01001447-OOZR01001447.1-human-gut-metagenome-genome-assembly--contig:-NODE-1447-length-12569-cov-2.393080_pt1 | contig 12569 bp, 7 predicted proteins | sample MGYA00241045_ERZ501406 | MGnify/ENA primary metagenome ERZ501406 (study PRJEB25962, sample SAMEA2042920) | human gut metagenome | biome: human gut; feature: human-associated habitat; material: faeces...
GGCGTTACAACCCTGCTTTGGAAGAAGAAGGCAAGAATCCGTTCCAACTGGATAGCAAAGAACCTAACTGGGAAGACTTCCAAGGTTTCTTGAAGGGTGAAGTTCGTTACGCTTCTGTAATGAAACAATATCCTGCTGAAGCTGAAGAACTGTTTAAAGCTGCTGAAGAAAACGCTAAATGGCGTTACAACAGCTACAAACGTCTTGCCAGAGAAAACTGGGGAGCTGATACAGCTGAATAATAAGTAGAAATACTTTGTACATAATAAAAGGCAGGAATCCTGGAAACAGATTCCTGCCTTTTTTGTTTATATCTTAGAAGTAACGATTACTTCTCACGAAGATATTCATTAAAACTCTAAAGATATGATCGGATTTGTTATTTGGATTATCGGTTTGATACTGACTTTCAGAGCTGCCATAGAGATTTGGAATATAAATGCGGCTGTAGAGAAAAGACTTATAGCGATTGTATTAATCGTTCTTACCAGCTGGCTGGGACTACTTTTCTACTACTTCTATGGTAAAGAAAGAATGGCGGGATGGTTGAAGTAGTGTTTGCATATCAATCTTTCTCAGGAATCCAACTGTTCACCAGTTCCTGATGTTCTTCCATCCATTGACGGGCAGCCTGTCTTTCCGTTGTCTGCGCCTCTTCCAGAGCAGTCATTAAGGAGCTGATTTCCGCATCTGTCAGACGAATGTTGCCCAAAAGTTCGGCAGCAAAAGGGTCTTTCTCGCTAAAACCTTTCCATGCTATGGTATGAATGGATTCCGTATTTCCATATATCAGCTTCGGGTCCTGAAGAACTTTCAGCTTGAAACGGTCGAACATCCAGTGAGGCGTCCATCCCGTCACGACAATCCAGTCTTTCTTATCAATCGCTTTCTTTAGGGAAGCAGTCATGGCAGGTCCGCTCGAAGTCATCAGTTTATAATCCAATCCATAGTCTTTGATGGCCTGATCGGTAGCTTTCATAATACCGGCTCCGGCATCAATACCGACAATCTGACCGGAGAAACGTTCCTTTTCCGCGTTCAGTTCTTCGATTGAGTTGATCGTAACGTAATCCGGAACCACCAGCCCGATACGGGCACCATCATAAATATCCCCGATAACTTCGAGTTTATCCCCGTATTGTTTCATATAATCTTCCATAGTGACAGGCATCCAGACATCCATAAATACGTCTGCTTTCTTACGGGAGATAGAGGTAAATATAGGTGCAAGGTCGGCATTCAGCAACTTTACATCGTACCCCTGATCTTCAAAAATCGCTTTGGCAAGGTTTGTCATTGCAATACCTTCCGACCAGTTGGCATAAGCGATACTTATCTTCTTACTCTTTCCGTTGTCTCCGCAGGAAACGAAGGTTAAGAGTATGCCGGCAATAAACATTGCCGCAATCATTTTTATCTTATTCATTGATTATTCCTTTCTTTGGTGTGATTCTTATTTCTTTTTACTTTTTCTGTTATCTGCCATACCCTGAGTGATGCGGTCCAGCACGATCGCCAATATCACGACTGCGATACCGCCTTCAAATCCGAGTCCGATTTTCATTTGGGTGATACCTTTCAGCACGATTTCTCCCAATCCTCCGGCAGAAATCATGGCAGCAATCACTACCATCGAAAGTGACATCATGATCGTCTGGTTGATTCCCGTCAGAATAGTAGGCAACGCCAAAGGCAATTGCACCTTATAAAGAAGCTGCCAGGGAGTAGCTCCAAAAGAGCGGGAGGCTTCTACTACGTTTTTAGGAACCTGACGAATGCCCAGACCGGTCAGACGAACCACAGGAGGCATTGCAAAGATGATGGTGGCAAAAGCTCCCGGCACAGTTCCCAATCCGAAGAATAGAACGGCAGGAATCAGATAGACAAAGGCAGGCATTGTCTGCATAAAGTCGAGGACAGGGCGCATTATCTTGTTACAACGATCACTGTTGGCAGTCCAGATTCCCAACGGAACGCCTAAAAGCAATGCCAGACAAGTGGAAGAAAGTACCAATGCCAATGTCTGCATCGTTTCTTCCCAAAAGCCCATGCCGTAAATAAGCAATAAACCCAAGAGGGTAAATACGGCTGTCCCCTTACCCGACTTAAACCAGGCGAGCGCAGCCAGCACTGCAATTGTGATATAAAAAGGTATTCCAAACAGTACGTGCTGAAAACCGTCTATGAATCCTCCGATCCCCATGCTGAGAGCATCAAAAAAGGAAGCAAAATGTTCTGTGAGCCAATTAATGGCAGTCTCTATATATTGTCCGATATTTATCATAATTCTATTGCGTTTTGAATGATTTCATTAATTTCTTCTTTATCTTTTCCCGTTACTTCGATGATCAATGAGGAAAGTGGCACTACGCCTTCAAACTCCCGATTCTCATTTACGACCCAGATTGGCGAGTTCGTTTTTGTCATCAACGGAAGAATATCTTCCAGCACCGTATCACCCAGCACTGAATGAACTTCATGCCTTACTACGGACTCGATGGAGCGGATTTGCTCTTTTCGTAGTTTCAGCAAGTCATTCAACCGCACCTCTCCTACTAACAGATTATTGGAATCGACTACCGGAAGAACGGTCAGATTCCGTTCGCGCATCTTACGGATCAGCACCTCCGGGCCTTCTTTCTTCAAACGTGCCACTATGGGTTTATCTACCATAACGGAGGAAGCTGTAATTATCTTGCTTCGATCTACATTCTCCACAAATCGTTCTACATAAGCGTTGGCAGGTTCGGTCAGGATTTCTTCCGATGTACCGATTTGTACAATTTCTCCATCCTTCATGATAGCAATCCGGTCACCCAATTTAATCGCTTCACTCAGGTCGTGAGTAATAAAGACAATCGTTTTTTTCATCTTCGACTGCAAAGTCAGCAGTTCATCCTGCATCTGTACGCGGATCAAAGGATCGAGTGCCGAGAAGGCCTCATCCATCAACAGGACTTCGGGACTATTGGCCAAAGCCCGTGCCAGCCCGACACGCTGCTGCATCCCACCCGACAGTTCACTGACCATCTGATTCTCGTAGCCTTTCAGCCCCACCAGTTGCATACTTTCCATCGCTTTCTGCTCCCGTTCTCCCTTTTTAACTCCCTGTAGTTCGAGTCCGAAAGCTATATTATGCAAGACAGAACGGTGAGGAAGCAGACCGAAGTTCTGAAAGACCATAGCCAGTTCTTTCCGGCGAATCTGCAACAGTTCTTTGTCCGACACTTTGGCTATGTCTGTTCCATTGATAATCACTTCTCCGGAAGTAGGGCGTATCAAACGGTTGATACAGCGGAGTAAAGTGGACTTTCCACTACCGGACAGCCCCATAATGACGAATATTTCGCCTTCATTAATGGAAAGATTCGCATCTTTCACCGCAACCGTACATCCGGTCGCTTTCAATATTTCACTTTTTGTTTTACCTTCTTTCAACATCTTCAAAGCCTTCTGCTTCTCATTGCCAAAAACCAGATAGAGATCTTTAATTTCTATTTTACTCATACAATAAAATGGTTTAGGTTATTAAAATAATATACACAGCAAGACAAGAACAAACGATAACAGGAATCTTTCTTTATATCGTATAAAGTTCTGATTTAAATACGGGACAAATAACAATGAATCCCGAAATAATTAATAGAATGATTATTGACAGACTGAGTAATTAAAAAAGGAATAGAATTTGATAAGATAATCCTTTCAACGAATAGCAAAAAAATAGCATTTTTATGTATAAAAACAGCCTGTTCCAGTATCTTGCTGGCACAAAGATACAAAAAACAGATTAAACATGCAAATTATATTCAAAATCCGGGGCATACAGAGGGCTTTATTTGTAATGATATGGAAAGTTTTCGGGTAATATTCCCCTATCACTCAGCAAAATAGAACAAACCGGCAGATAAATATAAAATAAGTTTGAATATTTCACCTAAACACCGTATATTTGGCGTCAATAACTAAACTAGATTTATATGTTCAACAGGGCTATTACAATTTTCCTGGGGAAGGATAATTGTCATTACACAACAAAAGAAAAACAAACAGGTACTGCCACACTAGACGACAAAAGCCAAGTACAGTTCCTTAGTAAAAAGAACCCCAAAATGCCGTTTTTCTATAGTCGGCGGAATCTCTACATGATAGGTTTCCTGCTCGCTTTTATAGTGACTCTGCTCGAATTTATGCGAGGACGGCATCAAAACTTTATGGTCTTCTCAGACGCTACTCAATTCTTCTGGCAAGGCATCAGCCCATACACAACCGAATTTGTAGAAGCTCACGGACGCTACTTCCTTTATTCTCCTGTTTTCACGGTATTGTTCGCTCCGTTTGCGTATCTGCCTGCATGGCTGGGACCTTTCGCGTGGAATCTATTCAATTATTCATTGTTTTTTGTAGCGATCTTCACGCTGCCCCAACCATTCACCCAGCAGCAGAAATGCCGTATGTTCCTCTTTCTGTTACTGATTTTAGGACAAAGTTTACTTTCATTTCAGTATAACATAACGGTAGCCTATTTATTCTTATTCGCCTATACGTTATTGGAAAAAGACCGTGGATTTCTGGCTGTTCTGTTAATCATGATTTCGGGATGTACCAAAGTATATGGAATTTTCGAACTGGCATTGTTGCTGTGTTATCCTCACGTATGGCGTAACTTTGGCTATGCCGTTGCAATGGGCATTGTATTGCTTGCGTTACCGTTAATCAAAATAGCTCCTGCAGATTTGCTCCCCTATTATGAAGAATGGTGCCATAGTCTTGCTGTTCATCAATCCACCGGAGCTTATGATTCATTTTTCTATGCCCGCCCCATTGCAGCATGGACATTGCCACACTTCCGTGCACTTCAGATAGGAATGCTCGGTCTGCTGACTCTGCTCTTTTTGGGGAATTTCCGCAAATGGTCGTCTTTTGCCTTCCGTGCCCAAGCTTTGGGCATTCTCATGGGCTGGGTAGTATTACTGAGTGACTCCGCCGAGAAGCATACCTATATTATCGCATTGGCAGGTTTCATGCTCTGGTATTGGAGCAGACCAACACGTACCGCAACAGACAAGATTCTATTTTGGTGCTGTTTTGTGCTGTTATGTATCGTTCCTATCGACATATTCGTCCCTGTACCCATCAGAGATTTCATTACCAGGACCTTATGGCTTCATGTATGGGTTTTCTTTATTGTATGGATACGGATGATATGGCTTACCTTCCTTGCATCCTTCATTCATCCACGTGCCACAAATGTTCTTTCAGATTAACGCATCCGTTAGCTTTGAAAGAAACTTCTTCTGCCAGCAAGAGTTGTTTTTGTTCCACCCAACCGGGCACCAGCCTTCCGGCGGTATTTACAACTCTATGGCAGGGAATGGATAATTCATCCGGCACTTCTTTCAATGCACGTCCCACCATCCGCGAGCATTGGGGTACCCCCAACAACAAAGCAATACCTCCATAGGTAGATACTTTTCCCACAGGTATCTGGGATACGACTTCGTACACTTCCTTCCGAAAGGATTCGGAAAAGCTCTCTTTATCTACTTTATAATCTTTCATATATCCCTCTTTACGATATCAATGAAATCATCCTTTCCTTTTCAGGAAATCTGTCGGGCTCTCTCCAAACTGCTCTTTATAGCACTTGGCGAAATAAGAAGGTGAACTGAAACCGACTTCATAACCAATCTCCGCTACGGTCATGTCCGAAGAAGCAAGCAAAGAAGCTGCCTTCTTCAAACGGGCGATACGGAGCAATTCATTCGGAGAGTAGTTAGTCAATGATTTAATCTTGCGATAAAGCTGCACACGGCTTAGTCCCATGTCTTTGCCCAAGTCCTCCACATTCAAACCGGAGTCTCCCATTTTCTCTTCAATCAATGACTTGAATCTTTCTACAAAATCCTTGTCCATATCGCAGACATCTTCTTTTGCCAATGTCTGCCCGTCACCAAAGAACTGTTTCAGACGACGGTGAGAATCGATCAGATTGCGGACACGTGCCAGCAACAGCTGTGAACTGAACGGCTTTGAAATATAAGAATCCGCACCACCGTCATATCCCTGAATACGCTGTTCGTCCAGTGAACACGCTGTCAGCAGAATAACCGGAATATGACAGGTCTGTAACTCACTTTTCAGCCGGCGGCAACATTCAATGCCATCAATGCCCGGCATCATCACATCAGAAATGATCAGGTCCGGAACATACTTCATAGCCTTACGGATTCCTTCGGAGCCGTCTGCCGCTTCAATCACCGTATAGTCTGTATGCAACAGCGTATGGACATACGAACGGATATCCTCATTATCATCAATAATCAGTACGGACGGTTTGGAAGAGTCATATCCTTTTTCCAGTTCTTCCTCTTCTGCCAATAGAACATCTGTTGTACGGGAATCCGCAGAAACAAGGGTGGTATCCGGTTCGGCAGCAACAGCCTCACAAGACTGTACAGGCAGTTCAACGGTAAAGACCGTGCCCTGTTTCTCATCGCTCTCTACAGAGATCATACCACCGTGCATTTCTACGAAGGCTTTTACCAATGCCAGTCCGATTCCCGAACCGGTATGGTGCATATCGATCTTATAGAAACGGTCGAATACATTGCGGATATGTTCGGCAGAAATCATGGAACCGGTATTTGCCACCGTGAAACGTATCCATCGCTTGTCCTCTTTACTAAGGGAAGACAGACGGATGGCTATTTTCCCGTTTTCCGGTGTAAACTTAAAGGCATTGGACAGGAGATTGAAATAAATACGTTCCAGCTTCTCCATGTCTGCCAGTGTATGATAATCCGTATCCGGCATACTATCAAAAGAAAAATGGATATGCTTCTTACGGGCTGCCGCCTGAAAAGACTCATTCCATCCTTCGAAAGAAGAAAGGACATCCACCGTAACCGGAGTATATTCCATCTTGCCGTTTTCATATTTACGGAAATCCAGAATCTGATTGACCAGACGCAGAAGGATGTTCACATTCCGCTGAATCAGCATGAGCATCCGGTGCTGATCTCCGCTCAGTGTCTTGTCCGCCAACAAATGTTCTACCGGATCGGCAACCAATGTCAACGGAGTACGGAAGTCGTGAGAAATATTGGTGAAGAATACCAGCTTGGCATGAGTAGCTTCTTCCAGTTGATGAGAAAGTTGTATCAATTGGTCACGCTGTTCTTCCAGTTTGTCACGTTGCTCTTCCAATTGTTGCTTCTGCTTAAAAAGTTCTTTATTCAAGCGATTCTTTGAGCGGAGTGATTTATAAACGACCAATAATAAGCCGGCTACCAATAAAAGGATAATCAGACTGCCGTATAAAACGACCTGTTGTGTAGCTACCTGAGAGAGATAGCCACCGATACGTCCGTTGAGCGTTTCAATCTTTTTGTCGAGTTCGGAAATGTGTGTGGTCTGCAACTGCATGACGTGTGCGTTGGTACGGTCCACAACAGCGGTATTCATCACCGTTTCTTTGGGATAGGGTTTCTTCTCCAGAATATCCATAGCCAGTTGCAGTACCTTATCACCATTGGTCGGATAGATAAAGGTGGCATCCAGCACACTGTCCAGAACCAGTTCCAGTCCGTTTCCCTTACCCGGCAAGGCATCTATGCCGACAAAAATCATTTCCTTCTCCCGCCCTGCCATCTTTGCTGCCTGATAGGCACCCGGAGCGATACGGTCATTATGGGCATACACAGCATCAATCTTAGGATGCCTCCGAAGCATACTATCCATTTCTATCTCTGCCGGACCACGTTCCCAAGCAGCATCCGCTTTATCAATCAGCTTTATATCCGGGAATTTACTGATGGCAGCCATAAATCCCTGATGCCGTTCCATTGCAGGAGTCGAACCGCTCAATCCTGTCAGTTCTACTATATTTCCCTTCCCTTTCAGACTGGAGGCAATATAGTTTCCTACCGAACGACCAATTTCATAATTATCGGCTCCGATATAGGCAGTATATTTATCCGAAAGAATCTTCCGGTCTACAAGAATAACGGGGATGCCTTTCTGATAAGCTTCTTCTACAATCGGAGTCATAGGAGCAGCTTCGTTAGCGGAAATAATCAGCAGATCGACTCCTTCGTCCATAAAATAATGGACATCTTCCGCCTGCTTACTGTTATCATCCCCTGCCGAACGGATTTCCACCGAAACACCATTATAAAACATCGCTTCCCGAAGAATCTCATCATTCATCTTGTGCCTCCAAGAGTCATCGCTACATTGGGCCACCCCAATACGGAAACGAGGCGCATCCTGCCGACAGGCCGCCAAGCCCAAAAGACAAAACAAGACTGTTATCCACTTCGTATATTTCATCGCTTCAATCATTCCCTTTCTTTCGTATATCTTTTGTATTTCTTTCTGTAATCCAAATTTCTCCCCCCGCATTATTTGCATTCACCACCGGGAAATACATCAGTTCCACTTTCACAGGGTTCAGCGTATATTTTCCAGTAAAGCGTGGAAGCAAAGGAACCGTAAACTGATAAGTACCTACCGGTAATTTTTCGCTAAAGATAACAGTTTTCTCTTTAAAATACTCACGATATACTTCAGAACGGGAGAAATTAACAGGTTTTGAGGCATAACTACAACCTGCCGGAACAGGAACTTCGAGCATCACATATTGCGCACCCTCCTGTTTCACCTGCAAGGTAACTGTCAATGTAACAGGTACACCCGCCACCAAAGAGTCTTTTTCCAAAGTCACCTCCACCTTGAAAGCATCACTCTGACGAGCATTCATCACACGCTTCATTGAATAGACACTATACAATAAAGGCTCTTTTCCCGTTTTTGAAATAAGCAGACTGTCGCTTGCTGTCAGCCGGGCATGATAAGGAAATTCCGTAATTCGTTGATGATCCTTACCGCTCACAGACACCGACGTTCCTGACATCCCTCCGGAACCTGCCAGCAAATCGGTCAGAACAGTTGCCACAGCCGAAGAAGCCTGATACGTATTCCATCCGCGCTCCTTAGTCCGCAAAATATACAATTGCATATTTTCTTTCAACTTACACAGGGAAGGGTCATTTTTAATAATCCGGTAGGCTATCAATGTATTTATCATCTGATTTCCCTCCCAATAATAAGTACGCCGTCCGTCGTCACAGTAAACACCTTCCAGCATATCCTTTTTCAGATAAGGACGTACGCTATCACCCACATTCACCGAATCCACCTGTTGCTTGATTTCCCAGAGAAGCAGCTTCTCTTTCAAGTATGAAAGAGGACGATAATACTTGTTTCTATTTGCCAACGAGTCTTCTTTCTGTTCCAATTGCCGGACGAAAGGTTCCAATAATCTGACTGCCGAAGAATAATCCGCCTCTACTTTCCACTCATGCAGAGCATGAAGTATTTCTATATCTTCCAGTTTCATTCCTCGATAAGGACGCGTATGAGCATACTCCACTTTCAAACCATTCAGATTCAACTCCACAGGATAACCTGCATCTTGCGCCATCTTCAAAGCCCGCAGAATATGCGCAGACATCCAGAAAGAAGTATTTTCAGAGTTCCCCCACCACGACCATAACTGATGTTTGTTCTGATGATTCGTCAGTCGATGGATGATAGGTCGAATTGCTTTATCTACTTTCACCTTTTCACCCTTACTCTGCATATACTGTTGGTAAGCCAACAAACCGATTAACTTGGATGCCAGCTGCTCATTGCACAAATATTTGTATCCTGTCAAGTAATTCACTGATTCTTTATAGATGTCCAACTGATTGTCAGTGATACTCACCATCACTTCTTCATCCTCGCCGGATTGCACTTTAACCGTCTTTGCATCGGACAGAATACCCAATGTGCCCTCCGCCAATTCAGTTCCCTGTGCCAGTATCGGAATCGTATATTCCTCTCCATCCTGATAGCCATCGTCGCGAGTGAAAAGATAGCTGATGGTCACGCTATCGGCATGAACTGCCTGCATCGGCACTGTTTCATGAAATCCCTCCATGAAACTCACTTCCTGCCGTTTCAACGTATCCGTTCCGACGCAGAACTGTGTCTTTCCGGCTATGTGCTGCCCATCCAGATAATTGCGGATAGTCCCGACCACCGTACTCTGATCCCCCTCCACCAAGAAGCGGGGAGTTTTCAACTCCGCCATCAACGGTTTGTAAGAGCGGACGAAACGTCGGAAAGTACCCGTCTGCAAACGACGGTTCATGCCATAAACGACAGTTTCCCATTTCGTCACATTATCGGGGAAAGTTGTTTCAAACTGTACCGTTCCGGTTTTATCCGTAAACAAACGAGGCTGCCAGAAAGCCACATCCGAAAAATTCCTACGTAAGCCATTCAATTGCATCAGTTCATTATACAACTGTTCGTTATCCGCTTCTTCTTTCGCTTTCTGATCTTGCTCTTCCAGTTTCTCCAAAGGTGCGGTTGCAGCAGCAGAAGAAGAACCTACCATTAATCCGGCAACAGACCCCGTCAACGAAGATCTTGAACGCATGCCGTATCCTACAACGACCACTTCCTCCAGCGCCTGACTATCTTCTTCCAAAGTAACCAACAGATTGGCTCCGGGAGTTGCTCTCATCTCCTGCTGTTTAAAGCCGACATAACTAAACAAAAGCTGATCCCCTCCCCTGTCACAATCCATTTCGAAATATCCGTCCATGTCGGTGATCGTTCCCTCCGTCGTTCCTTTCACCACCACGCTGCACCCGATTAAAGGCTCTCCGGTAGCATCCGTTACATAACCGGAGACTTTACCGCCGTAATTGCGTACATACTGCCTGATCCTCATTTCCCTGTGACCAGGAAAGTTTGTACCGATCCTGCCAATTCCTCTTCCCAGCAAGAGCCACCCTGCTGACAACGAATCGCGTTCGTGTAGAGGCAGAGATTCCATATCTACATCCAGATAGGTATATGATTGTATCGTCAGAGCATCCTGTTTCAGATACTTTCCATTGTTATAAAGCAAAATCGCATCATACGTTCCGGCAGGAAACTTGGAATATATTCTATTCATTTGCACCAAAGTATCCGGATAAACCAGTTCTCCGGTAGTGCAGTCTTTAAAGAGCAAGTTAGCCACTCCGGTAGAATCTTTTTCTTCCGGAAGCCGGAAATTCAACGTCTTATCCGGCAGGGAGAAATAAATCCGGGTGGGATGCCAACTCTTTCCCTTGCGAAGTTCGGCCACCAGACTACGGAATCTTTCCGGTGATAAATGGTAATCATTCAAAGTCGGAATCTTTGCCACAGACGAAAAATTCAGATAAGCCGGGCACAGTTCCTCATCCTTATATTTATAAACCACATTGCCCTCGAATTCATAAGAGAAACCTCCCTCATGCCGATACAACACACCATTCATATATTTCCAAGGTCCCGGCTCCACAGGACCTGCCAATATCTTTTTCTTGTAGCGCGACAGCTCCATGAGTGAAACCGGAAACAGCTTTCCATTATGTTCGAGCGAAGTATATACCGCCCCATCCATCACCGGAAGACGGCAAAGATACCGTTCATAACGCTTCTTCTCTTCCGAAGTAAACTTATACTCATCATATTTCCCTTTCCTCTGCCGCAACCAGACTACTTCCACTCCTTGCGGCAACTGATTCATATCGAAACTTAAAATCGTTTTCTTGCCCCGGTCGAAAGCCAGAGAATCAATGATGAAAGCCCTGTCGTGCATTCGCAACATTATCTTCTGCTTTCCCGACGGATGCAATACAGGAAAAGAATACTGCTTAGGCTGTTCCGTCCACGAAAAATAGCAGGGAACATCGTTCTGCTCAATCACATAGATATTCACCGCCCGCCCGTTCAGCATCACATAAGGAGCAAACTGGGTGGTTCCATCCGGTGTATCAACCGTCTGACGGAACAGATTTCCCGAAGGATAAGCAAACTGATAATAAGGCAACTTATCCAAATGAAGCAACTGGTTCCAATGCTGATAATCCAATGTGCCGGTATGTAGATACTCTTTTTGCTTCATTGAGTAGGAAGCACGTTGCTCGCGCGGACGGGGTGCACTCCCGTAATAGGGTAAATCGGGTACGTGATAATCCAGCTGCGTGTTGACCGCAAAAGCTGTCAGATCGACGTTGGATACCGGACGCCCTTGTATATTGGTCACGTTCAATTTTGTTTTCACTTTCTGACCGGGATACACTCGTTCCGGCAAATCAGATTCAATCACCAGCCGTTCGGAAGGTGAAGTGTACGAGCGTTTCAACATACATTCCTTATCCCCCATGAAATAAAATACTTCTACGTAATAGACGGAAGAGGGATCGATCTCTCCGGATTTGTGTTCCATCTCTTTTCCCGAACCTTTCTGCAACAGGCGGTTGCCTTGATACACATACCAGGAAAGTTCCAGCTGCAAAGGATTGGAAAGGGAGACACAGAACGAATCTTTTTCTATGCCGCCATTCAGTTCCAGTTTGGAGTCAAGTGCGGCGGAAGCAATCGTCGTTTCATATCCTGTTTCCGGTATTTTGAAACGATAGTCCGTCACCGCCTGATTGAACGGTTCGCGATAGGGCAAACGCACTTTCTTCACTTCT
>ENA-OOZR01001460-OOZR01001460.1-human-gut-metagenome-genome-assembly--contig:-NODE-1460-length-12437-cov-4.383621_pt1 | contig 12437 bp, 10 predicted proteins | sample MGYA00241045_ERZ501406 | MGnify/ENA primary metagenome ERZ501406 (study PRJEB25962, sample SAMEA2042920) | human gut metagenome | biome: human gut; feature: human-associated habitat; material: faeces...
ATCATGCCGACAAAACCGTGCTCACCCGTAGGCCGGATAAGGCGTTCACGCCGCATCCGGCGGTTGTGTACCGGTGCCAGATGCGACGCAGACGCGTCTTATCATGCCTATATCAGCGCCCCCATTATCTTCAACTCCAGCTCATCCGGCACTTCGTTATACGACAGCACATGCAGCCCCGGCGCAAACAACCTTGCGTAGCGCGCCAGCAAGGGGCGCAGCTGCGGCGGCACCAGCAGCACCGGATCTTTCCCCGCCGCTTTCATCTGCTCCTTCACCTGAGGCATCGTGCTCTGGAACTGGTTGAGCATATTCGGATCCACTGGCACGCTATCAAGCATCACTTTGCCGGCCTGTTGCGCCTGATTCACCACGTTGGTCAGCAGATTTTCCAGCTCATTATTCAGCGTATACACCGTCAGCTCCTGCTTGCGAACGAACGGATGGGTAATGCTGCGCCGCAGCGCCAGGCGCACATCGGCCGCCAGCAGAATATGATCTTTAGTCACCGCACTACTGGCGACCAACACGGTGGCGATGGTGACGATATCGCGCAGGGAAACGCCTTCAGTCAGTAGCGCCCGGTACACTTTCAGCAACTGGCTGTAATTGAGCGCCGCGCTCAAATCTTCCGCCAGTCGCGGTGCCATCGACGACAAACGGTTATGCAGCTGAGTAATATCGTCATAGTTAAACAAATCAGGAATATAGCTGCGCACAATCTTATTCACATGGGTGGCAATTACGCTGGCGCTGTCGATCACCTGATACCCCATATTCAGCGCCTTCGCTTTCTGCGCGGGCTGAATCCAGGTGACCGGCATCCCGTACGCCGGGTCGTTCCCCAGCACGCCGTCTATCTCGCCGTAGGTTTCGCTGGAGGGCAGGGCCATCAGTTTATCTGCCGGAATATCCGCTTCATCAGCCTTAATGCCGTTGATGAAAATGGCGTACTGGCTGGGCTTGAGGCGGAAGTTTTCCCGAATACGGATCTCCGGCAGCAGCACGCCGTTGCCGTCGGAAATCACCTGACGTACGCCGCGAATACGCTGGGTGAGCGGGTTGCCCTGCGCTTTATCCACCAGCGCCACCAGTTTGTAGCCGAGGCTTAAACTGATAGGTTCGATCAGCGGAATAGTTTCCCAACTGACCTGTTGCTCGCTGGTTTCTGTCATCGTACGGGTTAGCGTTTCGAGGCTTTTCTCTTCCGCCTCCGCCGCTTGCGGGCGCTTGCTCATCCGCCAGCCGGTAAAACCAAGCAGGGCGCTGAACATCAGGAACGGGAAATGCGGCATTCCCGGCACCACCGCCAGCACGAACATAATTCCAGTGGCGGTGTAGAGAACCGACGGGCTTGCCAGCAACTGATTACGCACGTCATGGGCGATATCACCGTTATCGCTGACGCGGGTGACGATAATCGCCGCCGCGGTGGAGAGCAGCAGGGAAGGGATTTGCGCCACCAGCCCATCGCCGATAGTCATCAGCACATATTGCTGGAAGGCGGCGTCGGCGCTCAGGTTGTATTTGAAGATGCCGATACAGACGCCGCCGATCAGGTTGATTGCCAGAATCATCATCCCGGCGATGGCGTCCCCGCGCACAAATTTTGATGCCCCGTCCATTGCGCCGTAGAAATCGGCCTCGCTGGCGACATCTTTACGCCGGGTTTGCGCCTGCGTCTGGTTGATCAACCCGGCGTTAAGATCGGCGTCAATCGCCATCTGTTTGCCGGGCATCGCGTCCAGGGTAAAGCGGGCAGAAACCTCGGAAATACGCTCGGCCCCCTTGGTGACGACGATAAAGTTGATTGTCAACAGCGTCAGTAAATCCGAGCGTGAAAGCATTATCGCCGCGCTGCACGGGCAGTCGATTTTCAATGGTGGCGGGCTGTCGCCGTTAAATAAAATCAGCCCGTCTCATCCGCCAAAACCTGCCACCGTGGCGGTGCCGGAAGAGACGGAGAAAAAAGCGCGCGACGTCAACGAGAAAACGGCGCTGCTGAAGAAGAAATCCGCCACCGAGCTTGGCGAGCTGGCAACCAGTATCAATACCATCGCCCGTGATGCGCATATGGAAGCGAATCTGGAGATGGAGATTGTTCCCCAGGGATTACGCGTGCTGATTAAAGACGACCAGAACCGCAATATGTTTGAACGCGGCAGCGCGAAGATTATGCCGTTCTTTAAAACGCTGCTGGTGGAGCTTGCGCCGGTGTTCGACTCTCTCGATAACAAAATTATTATTACCGGGCATACCGATGCGATGGCCTACAAAAACAATATCTACAACAACTGGAACCTTTCGGGCGATCGCGCGCTTTCGGCTCGTCGGGTGCTGGAAGAGGCCGGAATGCCGGAAGATAAAGTGATGCAGGTAAGCGCAATGGCGGACCAGATGTTGCTGGATGCCAAAAATCCGCAAAGCGCGGGCAACCGGCGCATTGAGATTATGGTGCTGACCAAAAGTGCGTCCGATACGCTGTATCAATACTTTGGTCAGCATGGGGATAAAGTGGTGCAGCCGCTGGTGCAAAAGCTGGATAAGCAGCAGGTGCTTTCGCAGCGAGCGCGTTAAATGCTGAATCTTTACGCATTTCTCAACCCCTGAAATTACTGTATACTTTACCAGTGTTGAGAGGTGAGCAATGCGTAAAATCATTCATGTGGATATGGACTGCTTTTTCGCAGCGGTGGAGATGCGCGATAATCCCGCCCTGCGCGATATCCCTATTGCTATTGGCGGCAGCCGCGAACGACGGGGGGTGATCAGCACCGCCAATTATCCCGCGCGTAAATTTGGCGTACGTAGCGCTATGCCGACAGGGATGGCGCTCAAATTATGCCCGCATCTCACCTTGCTTCCAGGGCGCTTTGACGCCTACAAAGAAGCCTCAAATCATATCCGCGAAATTTTCTCGCGCTATACCTCGCGCATTGAACCGTTATCACTGGATGAAGCCTATCTCGATGTCACCGATAGCGTCCATTGCCACGGTTCTGCGACCCTCATCGCCCAGGAAATCCGCCAGACGATCTTCAACGAGCTGCAACTGACGGCGTCTGCGGGCGTTGCGCCGGTCAAGTTTCTCGCCAAAATTGCTTCCGACATGAATAAACCCAACGGTCAGTTTGTGATTACGCCGGCAGAAGTTCCGGCATTTCTGCAAACCTTACCGCTGGCAAAAATTCCCGGCGTCGGCAAAGTCTCGGCGGCAAAACTGGAAGCGATGGGGCTGCGGACCTGCGGTGATGTGCAAAAGTGTGATCTGGTGATTCTGCTTAAACGCTTTGGCAAATTTGGCCGCATTTTGTGGGAGCGTAGTCAGGGGATTGACGAGCGCGACGTTAACAGTGAACGGTTGCGAAAATCCGTCGGCGTGGAACGCACGATGGCGGAAGATATTCATCACTGGTCTGAATGTGAAGCGATTATTGAGCGGCTGTATCCTGAACTTGAACGCCGTCTGGCAAAGGTAAAACCTGATTTACTGATTGCTCGCCAGGGGGTGAAATTAAAGTTCGACGATTTTCAGCAAACTACTCAGGAGCACGTCTGGCCGCGGCTGAATAAAGCTGATCTAATCGCCACCGCGCGTAAAACCTGGGATGAACGTCGCGGCGGGCGCGGTGTGCGACTGGTGGGGCTGCATGTGACGTTGCTTGACCCTCAAATGGAAAGACAACTGGTGCTGGGATTATGAATAACATACAAATAAGAAACTATCAGCCTGGTGATTTTCAGCAACTATGCGCTATTTTCCTTCGAGCTGTTACGATGACGGCGAGTCAGCACTATTCTCCACAGCAAATTGCCGCCTGGGCGCAGATTGACGAATCTCGCTGGAAGGAGAAACTCGCGAAATCACAAGTGCGGGTTGCAGTTATTAATGCACAACCGGTTGGTTTTATTACCCGCATTGGACATTATATCGATATGTTATTTGTTGAACCGGAATACACCCGACGCGGAGTTGCCAGCGCTTTGTTAAAACCATTGATTAAGTCTGAATCCGAACTTACGGTGGACGCCAGCATAACCGCAAAACCCTTTTTTGAACGTTATGGTTTTCAGACAGTTAAGCAGCAGCGCGTTGAATGCCGGGGAACGTGGTTTACTAATTTTTATATGCGATATAAACCGCAACATTAAATCCAGCTTGCAATGAAAATAACGCCCGTCTAGTATGTGCGCGTTTTCTTATTCCACAAACTGCAAGGAGGTAAATCATGACAAATCCTTTATCAATGACTCTTTGCAGACCTTTCCAGGATTAATTCTTTTTTCTTGCCCTGGATTCGTCTGCCATTTCCTGATTTTTATTCATAAATGGAATGGTACATGGGCAAATATATTCGTCCCTTATCCGATGCGGTATTTACCATCGCATCTGATGACCTGTGGATCGAGAGTTTAGCGATCCAACAATTACACACCACGGCAAATTTACCCAACATGCAGCGCGTTGTGGGGATGCCAGATTTACATCCCGGACGCGGCTACCCGATTGGCGCAGCGTTCTTCTCTGTTGGTCGTTTTTACCCGGCACTGGTCGGCAATGATATCGGCTGCGGCATGGCGCTATGGCAAACAGATATTCTCGCTCGCAAATACAACGCCGATAAGTTTGAAAAGCGATTATCAGATCTGGATGACGTTGCTGAAGAAAGCTGGCTGGAGGAAAACCTGCCGTCAGCATTTGCACAGCATCCGTGGCGCAACTCGCTTGGCTCCATCGGTGGCGGTAACCACTTCGTAGAACTGCAACAGATTGATCAAATTATCGACGCGGAACTGTTTGCACTGGCTGGTCTGGATGCGCAGCATCTGCAACTGCTGGTTCATAGCGGCTCGAGGGGATTGGGGCAGTCTATTTTACAGCGGCATATTGCCTCGTTTTCGCATCATGGTTTGCCTGAAGGCAGTGACGACGCGCTACGGTATATTGCGGAACATGACGATGCGCTGGCGTTTGCGCGTATTAATCGCCAGCTGATCGCTTTGCGCATAATGCAACAAGTTAAGGCCACCGGAAGTCCGGTTCTGGATGTGGCGCATAACTTTGTTAGCGCGTGCCAAATCGGCGATCAACAGGGCTGGTTGCATCGTAAAGGCGCCACGCCGGATGACAACGGTCTGGTGATTATTCCCGGTTCACGCGGCGATTACTCCTGGCTGGTTAAACCTGTTGCGAACGAAAAAACGCTCCACTCGCTGGCGCATGGGGCGGGGCGTAAATGGGGGCGCACCGAGTGTAAAGGGCGTCTGGCAGCGAAATACACGGCGACGCAACTCTCGCGGACTGAACTTGGCAGTCGGGTAATTTGTCGCGATAAACAACTCATCTTTGAAGAAGCGCCACAAGCCTATAAATCGGCTGAAAGCGTGGTGCAATGTCTGGTGCTGGCTGGGTTAATTATTCCTGTCGCGCGACTGCGCCCGGTGCTGACGCTCAAAAACAGTGGAGGGAAAAAAGGATGATCTTGCTACAACTCTCCTCTGCTCAGGGGCCGGAAGAATGTTGTCTCGCAGTGAGAAAAGCACTGGACAGGCTGATTAAAGAAGCTACCCGACAGGACGTCGCGGTAACGGTGCTGGAAACAGAAACGGGTCGCTACTCTGACACACTGCGTTCGGCGCTGATTTCTCTGGATGGCGATAACGCATGGGCTCTAAGCGAAAGCTGGTGCGGCACTATTCAGTGGATTTGTCCGAGTCCGTATCGGCCTCATCATGGGCGCAAAAACTGGTTTCTGGGCATTGGGCGTTTTACCGCTGATGAGCAGGAACAATCGGATGCAATCCGTTATGAGACGCTGCGTTCGTCGGGGCCGGGCGGTCAACATGTCAATAAAACCGACTCGGCGGTACGCGCCACGCATCTGGCATCCGGTATTAGCGTGAAGGTTCAGTCAGAGCGCAGTCAGCATGCTAACAAACGGCTGGCGCGATTACTGATTGCCTGGAAGCTGGAACAACAGCAACAGGAAAATAGCGCGGCGCTGAAATCGCAGCGGCGAATGTTCCATCACCAGATTGAACGTGGCAACCCGCGACGAACGTTTACAGGGATGGCCTTTATCGAAGGGTAATGAAGGATGAAACTGCCGGAAGGCGATTAAACGCCATCCGGCAGCAAATCAAATAATTACTTCGCCGGAATTTCTTTCAGCAGTTCAGTCAGCAGTGTCCAGTAATGGCCAACGCTTTCGATATGAACTTGCTCATCCGGAGAGTGTGGACCGGTGATGGTTGGCCCGATAGACACCATGTCCATTTCCGGATACGGTTTTTTGAACAGACCACATTCCAGGCCCGCGTGGATAATCTGGATGTTCGGCGTCTTGTTGAACAGACGCTGATAGGTTTCACGTACCAGATGCATTACCGGAGAGTTAGCGTCCGGCTGCCAGCCAGGATATGCGCCTTTTGCTTCTGTTTTCGCACCTGCCAGTTTACCCAGTGAATCCAGCATGCTCACTACGTAGTCTTTACCGCTGTCGATCAGAGAACGGATCAGGCAGTGAATTTCTACGTTATTGTCGGTCATGGTCACCACACCGACGTTCAGGGAGGTTTCGACCACACCTTTTGCCACGTCGGAGTTGCGGATCACACCGTTCGGGGTTGCGTTCAGCAGACGAATAAAGGTATCGCGAGATGTCGCCGTTAATGCAGCTTTGTCGTTCGCTACGGAGTCCAGCAGCAATGCCAGATTCTTCTCTTTTTCTGCCAGTTCGTTTTTCAGGATCTCCTGATAGGTATCCACCAGAGATTTCAGGGCGTCGACTTTATCAGCTGCGACAGCAATGGTCGCAAAGGCTTCACGCGGGATGGCGTTACGCAGTGTGCCGCCGTTGAAATCAATAAGGCGCAGGTCCAGTTCTTCTGCATGACCCGCCAGGAAGCGCACCAGCAGTTTGTTGGCATTACCCAGGCCAACGTGGATTTCACCGCCGGAGTGACCGCCTTTCAGACCTTTTAAGGTTAACTTGAAGGTTTCAAAACCAGCTGGAACCGCTTCACGATCTAAATGCAGGTTGGAGGTGAAGTCGATACCTCCCGCACAACCCATGTAGATTTCACCTTCTTCTTCGGAGTCGGTGTTAATCAGAATATCAGCCTGCAACCAGTTGCTCTGTAAGCCAAAAGCACCGTCCATACCGGCTTCTTCGGTCATGGTCAGCAGCACTTCCAGCGGGCCGTGAACCACGTTTTCGTCAGCCAGAACCGCCAGTGCAGAGGCCATACCAATGCCGTTATCCGCACCCAGCGTGGTGCCGCGTGCTTTAACCCATTCGCCATCAATATAAGGCTGGATAGGATCTTTAGTGAAGTCATGCACGGTGTCGTTGTTTTTTTGCGGCACCATATCGAGGTGGGCCTGCAAGACGACCGGTTTACGATTTTCCATACCTGCGGTAGCAGGTTTACGAATCAGGATATTACCTACCTGATCGCGTTCGACATGGAAACCTTTCTCTTTTGCCCAACCAACAATGTATTCAGCGAGTTGCTCTTCATGATAGGACGGGTGAGGAATAGAACAGATTTTGGCAAAAATATCCCACAGCGGCTGTGGAGATAATTGAGACAGTTCAGACACGTTAAGTCTCCTTGTCGATCACCCGCAAAACAGTATTGCAGGTCACAGGGTTAGCAGAAAATGTTGTCAACACAAGACAGGCTTGCGAGATATGTTTGAGAATACCACTTTATCCCGCGTCAGGGAGAGGCAGTGCGTAAAAAGACGCGGACTCATGTGAAATACTGGTTTTTAGTGCGCCAGATCTCTATAATCTCGCGCAACCTATTTTCCCCTCGAACACTTTTTAAGCCGTAGATAAACAGGCTGGGACACTTCACATGAGCGAAAAATACATCGTCACCTGGGACATGTTGCAGATCCATGCACGTAAACTCGCAAGCCGACTGATGCCTTCTGAACAATGGAAAGGCATTATTGCCGTAAGCCGTGGCGGTCTGGTACCGGGTGCGTTACTGGCGCGTGAACTGGGTATTCGTCATGTCGATACCGTTTGTATTTCCAGCTACGATCACGACAACCAGCGCGAGCTTAAAGTGCTGAAACGCGCAGAAGGCGATGGCGAAGGCTTCATCGTTATTGATGACCTGGTAGATACCGGTGGTACTGCGGTTGCGATTCGTGAAATGTATCCAAAAGCGCACTTTGTCACCATCTTCGCAAAACCGGCTGGTCGTCCGCTGGTTGATGATTATGTTGTTGATATCCCGCAAAATACCTGGATCGAACAGCCGTGGGATATGGGCGTCGTATTCGTCCCGCCAATCTCCGGTCGCTAATCTTTTCAACGCCTGGCACTGCCGGGCGTTGTTCTTTTTAACTTCAGGCGGGTTACAATAGTTTCCAGTAAGTATTCTGGAGGCTGCATCCATGACACAGGCAAACCTGAGCGAAACCCTGTTCAAACCCCGCTTTAAACATCCTGAAACCTCGACGCTAGTCCGCCGCTTTAGTCACGGCGCACAACCGCCTGTGCAGTCGGCCCTTGATGGTAAAACCATCCCTCACTGGTATCGCATGATTAACCGTCTGATGTGGATCTGGCGCGGCATTGACCCCCGTGAAATCCTCGACGTCCAGGCGCGTATTGTGATGAGCGATGCCGAACGTACCGACGATGATTTATACGATACGGTGATTGGCTACCGCGGCGGCAACTGGATTTATGAGTGGGCTACCCAGGCGATGGTGTGGCAACAAAAAGCCTGTGCGGAAGAAGATCCGCAACTCAGCGGTCGACACTGGCTGCATGCGGCTACGTTGTACAACATTGCTGCCTATCCTCATCTGAAAGGAGATGACCTGGCCGAGCAAGCGCAGGCTTTGTCAAACCGCGCCTATGAAGAGGCCGCTCAGCGTCTGCCGGGCACGATGCGGCAGATGGAGTTTACCGTACCCGGCGGTGCGCCCATCACCGGCTTTTTGCATATGCCGAAAGGCGATGGCCCGTTCCCGACAGTATTAATGTGTGGTGGTCTGGATGCGATGCAGACGGACTATTACAGCCTGTATGAACGTTATTTTGCGCCGCGCGGCATTGCTATGCTGACTATTGATATGCCGTCGGTGGGCTTTTCTTCAAAATGGAAGCTCACCCAGGACTCCAGCCTGTTGCATCAGCACGTTTTAAAGGCGCTGCCTAACGTACCGTGGGTGGATCACACTCGCGTCGCGGCCTTTGGTTTCCGTTTCGGCGCTAACGTTGCCGTGCGTCTGGCATACCTTGAATCGCCGCGTCTGAAAGTGGTTGCCTGTCTTGGTCCGGTAGTTCATACCCTGTTGAGTGATTTTAAGTGCCAGCAACAGGTGCCGGAAATGTATCTTGACGTTCTGGCCAGTCGTTTAGGGATGCATGATGCTTCCGATGAAGCGTTGCGAGTGGAGTTGAATCGCTATTCATTAAAAGTGCAAGGATTGCTGGGACGTCGCTGCCCAACGCCAATGTTATCAGGCTACTGGAAGAACGATCCGTTCAGCCCGGAAGAGGACTCACGCTTAATCACGTCGTCATCTGCTGACGGTAAATTATTAGAGATCCCATTTAACCCGGTGTATCGGAATTTTGACAAAGGCCTTCAGGAAATCACAGACTGGATCGAAAAACGGTTGTGTTAAAAATTTGCTAAATTTTACCAATTTGGTAAAACAGTTGCATCACAACAGGAGATTGCAATGACGTTACCGAGTGGACACCCGAAGAGCAGATTGATCAAAAAATTTACCGCACTAGGCCCGTATATTCGTGAAGGTAAGTGCGAAGATAATCGATTCTTTTTCGATTGTCTGGCTGTATGCGTCAACGTGAAACCGGCACCGGAAGTGCGTGAGTTCTGGGGCTGGTGGATGGAACTGGAAGCGCAGGAATCCCGTTTTACCTACAGTTACCAGTTTGGTCTGTTCGATAAAGCAGGCGACTGGACGAGTGTTCGGATAAAAGATGCCGAAGTGGTTGAACGATTGGAGCACACCCTGCGTGAATTTCACGAGAAGCTGCGTGAGCTGCTGGCGACGCTGAATCTGAAGCTGGAACCGGCAGATGATTTTCGTGATGAACCGGTGAAGTTAACGGCGTGAATGAAATGTGCCGGATGCATCACATCCGGCAATATCCATTAAAACTGATAGGTCATGCCAACCGCGACAATATCATCATTATTAATATTCAATTTGTTATCGCTATCCAGTTGGTTGATTTTATAATCAACAAACGCTGACATATTTTTGTTGAAATAATACGTAGCACCAACATCGACATAATTGACCAGATCTTCATCACCGATGCCCTCAATATCTTTCCCTTTCGATAAGACATAACCCAGCGATGGACGCAGACCAAAGTCAAACTGGTATTGAGCGACCGCTTCAAAGTTCTGCGTCTTATTGGCAAAGCCGCCAGAGATTGGCGTCATTTTACGTGTTTCAGAATAGAAAGTTGCCAGATAAATATTATTGGCATCGTATTTCAGACCTGTTGCCCATGCTTCTGCACGCTTGCCTGTGCCACGGCTTTGCAGGTTCTGCTCGTTGGTACGATCAGAGTTGGTATAGGCTCCACTGATGGCGAAATCGCTGCCACCAAAGTCATATGTCAATGACGTGCCGAAGCCATCGCCGTTTTGCTTTTTAACGTCGCGGTTTTCGTTTTTCCCTTGATATTGCAGGGTTAAGTTCAGGCCATCGATAACGCCGAAGAAGTCGGTGTTCCGATACGTCGCCAGACCGCTGGCGCGTTTGGTCATAAAGTTGTCGGTCTGCGCCGAGGAGTCGCCACCAAATTCCGGGAACATATCGGTCCAGGCTTCCACGTCATACAACGCGCCCAGGTTACGACCATAATCGAAAGAACCCAAATCTTTATATTTCAACCCGGCAAAAGCGAGACGCGTTTTTTGCTGTGCAGTATCACTCTCCGCTTTATTACCGGCAAACTCAGCTTCCCAACGACCATAACCAGTCAGTTGATCGTTAATTTGTGTTTCGCCTTTAAAACCAAAACGGATATAACTCTGGTCGCCATCTTTACTGTCATTATCACTCATATAATGCATGGCTTTAACTTTGCCATAGACATCCAGTTTATTACCGTCTTTGTTATATATTTCTGCGGCCTGTACGGATACAGATGCCACAATGCCCATCACCACTAATGCCAGAGTGCTCTTTTTCATTTTCATTCCTGATTTTAATTAACGCGCGAATATTCAGCGGGAGAGTCCCGTTGAAAACAGGAAAGTTTTTAACCTGAGATTGTTAAAGATATATTACAGATTAATAATATTCTTAAAATGTGGTAATTTATTAAATCTGTAATAAAAGCGTAAACAACTGCCGCTACGCTTGCTGATCCCGCGCAACAAAACGCCATGCTTTGCTCGCAGATGGTTGGCAACCGACGACAGTCCTGCTAAAACGTTCGTTTGATATCATTTTTTCCTAAAATTGAATGGCAGAGAATCATGAGTGACAGCCAGACGCTGGTGGTAAAACTCGGCACCAGTGTGCTAACAGGCGGATCGCGCCGCCTGAACCGTGCCCATATCGTTGAACTTGTTCGCCAGTGCGCGCAGTTACATGCCGCCGGGCATCGGATTGTTATTGTGACGTCGGGTGCGATTGCCGCCGGACGTGAGCACCTGGGGTACCCGGAATTGCCAGCGACTATCGCTTCAAAACAGCTGCTGGCGGCGGTAGGGCAGAGTCGACTGATTCAACTGTGGGAACAGCTGTTTTCAATTTACGGCATTCATGTCGGGCAGATGTTGCTGACCCGTGCTGATATGGAAGATCGTGAACGCTTCCTGAACGCCCGCGATACCCTGCGTGCGTTGCTCGATAACAATATCGTTCCGGTAATTAATGAGAACGATGCTGTCGCTACTGCAGAGATTAAGGTCGGTGATAACGATAACCTTTCTGCGCTGGCGGCGATTCTGGCGGGTGCCGATAAACTGTTGCTGCTGACCGATCAAAAAGGTTTGTATACCGCTGACCCGCGCAGCAATCCGCAGGCAGAACTGATTAAAGATGTGTACGGCATTGATGACGCACTGCGCGCGATTGCCGGTGATAGCGTTTCAGGCCTCGGAACTGGCGGTATGAGCACCAAATTGCAGGCCGCTGACGTGGCTTGCCGTGCGGGTATCGACACCATTATTGCCGCGGGCAGCAAGCCGGGCGTTATTGGTGATGTGATGGAAGGCATTTCCGTCGGTACGCTGTTCCATGCCCAGGCGACTCCGCTTGAAAACCGTAAACGCTGGATTTTCGGTGCGCCGCCTGCGGCAGCAGCTTGCAACGCTGTGCGGCGCGGACGGCTACAAGCTCGAGGTGAACGGCGGCGTGTATACCCTGACTGTCAAAGTCGCGCTGACCGCAAAGCGTAATCGGCAGG